>ERZ826051.12-NODE-12-length-224184-cov-63.325866_pt1 | contig 224184 bp, 143 predicted proteins | sample MGYA00519928_ERZ826051 | MGnify/ENA primary metagenome ERZ826051 (study PRJEB31778, sample SAMEA3449219) | human gut metagenome | biome: human gut; feature: human-associated habitat; material: faeces | place: United Kingdom | collected 2010/2012 ...
AATTGAATTTCAATTATTTCAAAGAACTTCTATGATTTTTTAGTGGACACTAATGATGCAAAATAAACAAATATAAACCATATTCCTTTTTTATCACGCAATTATTACGCACGCTAATATGTGGCAACAGATGTATTGACGGCTTGTGCGGTATGGGACACTTGCAAGGCATCCCATGAACCGCACAGTCCGTTTGATTTTAGTCTGTTTAGACCACTCGGTAATGATGCAGGTAACAATATCCCTCGTTGTCGCCAGTATGCCATTGCTCATTGAGGGCTTCCACGTCTGCTTCCGACTGTATATCGCACTTGCTTATTTCAGCTATCCATTGCAGGGCTTCTTCCATACGGTTAAAATACTCCACCATAAATTCTCCATCGGGAACATTCACGTCCGCGATGTAACGCTCTTTGAAATAACGTCCATCGCTATCATTAGTCAGGTATTCCGCCATCATCGGTTCTTCGGAGCGGTAGTAATAGTTCAGTGACGGAAATTTTTGACAGATGAAGTCGTATGTTTCGATGCAGGGTGACCAAGCAGTTTCGGTTTCCATACGCAGAATATTCCCTTGACATTCCAAAGAAAACCATGTGCCACGGCAATAGGTTTCTTTCCATTGGCCACCCAAGGCTTCGACAAGGCAACCCAGCCAATTGGAGCCAAAGTCGTTTTCTACCAATGGCTTTTTGCGCCTTTCCAACCTTTTCATTGTTTGGTAAAGGGTTTTGATTTCTTGTTTGTCACCCTTGAATACGAGGGATGTGTTACACCAATTAGGCATGATTGTAAATGTTTGTTGGTTAGATAATATGTTTGGATGGGGTACAGGGCATTGGGGAAACCCTGTACTTTTTGTTGTGTCACTCGGGCAACATCATCGGCATCAGCAAAGCCAAGTGTTCCGACTGGCCATCGCTCGATACTGGTTCGATGATGGCGGCACGGCAGGCTTCGCTCATGCGGAAGCGTACTTCGGCTGCGTCCATTTTCTCCAAAACCATTTTGAGGTTCTCGGCGTGAAAAGCGATACGGATTTCATTCCCTTGGTAGGTGCAGAATACGGTTTCCTCGGCCGAAGTGGCATTGTCAAAGTCATGCCCCGTGAGGAGCAATGCCATGCCCGAAAAAGACAATACAAGCTGGCGGCTCGTCCTTTCCGCGAATATGCCCACACGACGGATGACAGATAACAAAGCTTGGCGGTCGATGGTCGCTTCCTTGTCGCTGTTGGTGGGAACAATGGCATTATAGTTGGGATATACCCCCTCTATCAACCGTGTGCTAAAGCTGTCCGTGTCGGTTTTGAACACAATGTTCCGCTCGTTGTATGCCACTTCCACGTTGCCCTCCTTCTTCTGTAACAACAACTTGACAATCTTTGCTGCCTTTGCCGACAAGATGAAACGGCAATCTTCCGCATTTCCTGCTAAGGGATAGGTGTTGCGCACCAACTTGTGCCCATCGGAGGCGGCACACTCCACCTTTTCACCTGCAAAAGTGTAGCTTATCCCTGTCATTACAGGTCGCTGGGCATCGTATGAAACGGCATAAAGCGATTGGTCAATGGAATTGCACAATGTGGCAGCGTCCATGTCGAAGCGAATGTCACTCTCTTCTTGCATCATGGGATATTCATCGCTGGCAAACCCTGCCATGTCGTAATGTCCGTTCAAATAGTGGATGGTCACACTTTTGTCCTTGTCGTCAATGGTAAAGGTAATCGGCTGTTCGGGCAGGATCCTCACTGCGTCCAACAAGGTGGATGCCGTGATGCACACTTTGCCTGTTCCCTCCTGTCCTGTAATATCCAGCGAGCCGTGCCATACACATTCCAGGTCGGAGGCGGTCACTTCCAGCGGTGCGTCCTCTTTCACTTCCAGCAGGAACGTGGAAAGGATGGGCAGTGCCGGTTTGTTGTTCATTACTTTGGCCATTGCAGCCAGTTTGTTCGCCATTGCGGTTGATGATACTGTAAATTTCATAATGATGATGTTTTTATTTCCCTGCTATCGGGCTGCTTGCCCTTGCCTCAGGAAGTTATTTTTCGGTGCAGGATGAGCCGCCCGCCTATGACGCAAACTTTTTGGCAGGAATACGCTTTGGCGCAAGGGAAAGGAAGATTCCTGCCATCGGGACAACCGCTACATCCTGCCTTCGTCCCAAAAGTTTTCGGCATCAACAGCGGACGACTGAAATTCGCACAAGAAAATACGCCCGGCGGCAAGGGCATGAGCGCGAGCGGTAAAGAGTCTGTACAGCTGGATAACTGTCAGCATATAAAAGGGTGGCAAAGTGGAACTGTTGCTTTGACATTCTCTTGAAAAACACTTCATGCTTCTGTCGGTTTTGCTAATTTTGCAGCCTTTTATGTAAGCAAATGAAAACAGATGGAACAATTTATCATCATAGTATTGCTAATCCTGATACTGGCACTTACACGGTATTGGAGAAAAAAACTGGGCGATGCCTATTGTGCCGTCGCCCAATATGCGCCTACTTTGGAACTGCGCAGGGAATTCAGCCGCAAGGCGGTGTTGGCAGGCAACCAGGAAGCGAGAAAGATTTTCCCCATCACCGTTGCAAGGTTTGCTGCCGTCCATCAGCCGTTGAAAGTGTTCAAAAGTGAAAAAATCCCCTGCGTATTTACGGACTATTACTTCCCGTCACGGTACAATCCATACTTGAGTGAAGCACAAAAACAGTTCTGCCAATCCATTTTGGATTTCAAGGACGGCAAGCATGATGGCATCCGTTTCCTTGTGGCCGGAATAGAGAGATTGAAACCCCAACCAGGTACCATTGTCATGTTCATGCCGTGCAGTACACAGCGCAAATATTGGAGGCGGTTCAAAACGATGGCAGACTATGTACATGACGAATATCCGGAACTTGTGTGCGGCATATCGTATGTCCGTTACACGGGCGACAGGGAAAGTTTGCACCTGCAAAAGGACAGAGGAAATGCTACATTGGAGAAAAATTATTTCTTCAAAGAGGACTTGGCGGGCAAGGAGGTATTACTGGTGGATGACATCCTTACAACAGGGAATAGCCTGCAAGATTTCAGAAAGGAAGTGGAAGCGGATGGTGGCAAGGTGGTAGGTGCCATTTTTGCCGCCGAGACGTTCAAAATGCCCAATGCTTTCTGGTGTTATCTTTATGCATTAGGTTGGTCGAAAGATGATGCAGAGAAGTTTGCACCTATGGCAACAGACACCACTATGGATCATCCATACCAACGTCGTAAATGGGGCATTTATGATGAAGAACCGGAAGATATTGATTGGACACCCGACAGGACGATTATTCATGGGAACACCATGATAAATTTGTGGTATGGCAGGAGAAAAGGCAAGTATGTCGTGGTAAAAAAGGAGGTCTTGCCGTTGGATCCGGAGAGCGATGAACCATGCAGTGATGACTTGTCGGAATTTGACTTGCGGATATAAAGCAGGCCGGCCTTCACAAGCCAGCCTGCCTTTAGAACCTTTAGTTTATTCCGATAAACAGCTGGTTCAATCCATTCTTATTTTATGAACTACAAGCAGCTAATTTTTCGTATCGGATGAAGGCCGCAACAATCTCACACAAGCATTGCGGTTAGCTTCCATGGGCTTGTAATCATTGATGCCACCGGCTGAAACCACTTCCATCATATTGACATCTACCCCACGTTGCCGCAACTGTACGGCTATATATGAGGCACGTCTTTGTGACAAGCCGTTGTTGATGGAATCATCCCCGGTGGCACTGTCTGCCGCACCGATGATTTGGACGCGCAGCCCATGTTTCTTGGCAATTCGGGCGATGCCGTCCAGATTGACCAATTGAGAATGGTCAGTAAGCCTGTCGGTGTTCAGCACAAAGAAGAAATAGATGGGCGGACCGATATATTTGCCGTCCATAATCAAGGATGAAGTAATGGTATCGTTGCCTTGGAATGACTTACTACCATTATTATAAATGGAAGCCCTGCCATGTACCATATAAACGGTGTCCTTGTCATGAATAAAAGTGGTGTCGCCCTTATGCTTGTCTTTTTCCGATTGGGATTTGCGCAGCCTTGCACGTAGCGAGTTCAACCCACTGTAGTCATTCTTTGGATAACCGCCTGTCGTTTCCTTGCTGTTATTATCTTTCATCGAAAAAAGCATGTCCGCATATTTATCAAGCAGTCCTTCCAACTTCAATATCTTCCCCAATTCGGCGATAATGCGGGCGTTCATGCCCTCCTTCCGCCGGAGATGTTCATTTTCATCGCGCAAACTGCTGGCGTAGCCGATCAACTGTTCGTTACGCTCAATGTAAGGGGAAGCATCAACAATGTGTTTCCAACCTTTCTTGCCGATTGTGTAAGATAATCCGGCGGTCAGTGACAACATACGGTCGCCCCATTTGTTACCTGCGCCCATACCGTCAAAGTCCTTAAAAGTAGTGGCGCAGCCAAGTTCAGCCGTGAGATGCAGACGGTCGGTCAGGCGGTATCGTCCTTGCACTCCGTAAGAAACTGCAAAGGGTTGACGATCGAGTTCGTCATTATGCAGAATGCCCAAGCCAACGTAGGGAACCAAGTCCCAACGGAAATCATCTTTGGAGTGTGAGATACCCGCAAGCACGTTCCACATCAAGTCGGCATGGAGATGCTGAAAATTTCTTGATTCAAACAGGGCGTCCTTGAACTGCAAACCCTGGAAGGCGGCTCTCACACCGATGGCAGGCGTGAACCACTTGCCTACGGAAACAGACAATGCAGGTTTCGTGCGGTCAAAGATGTCACCACAACCAAGCGGCGAACCGACAAATGCCGACACTCCGCCAGACACATTTACGAACCAGTTACCACGCCAAGGAGAAACCTCCACGACATTATCCAAATAAACCGGCTCCAACGGTTGCAAAAACTCCTCCCACCGGGGAAGGTTTTCCCATCGGATGGTATCCGTCATGGGAACATTGTATGCCCTTGCCATAAACGGCAGGGACAATACGGTTAGCAATAAAAATCTCCTTATCATATTATCAGTGTATTTGTTTTCGTCTTGCAAAGAAAATGATTCATTGCGTCTGCAGAGAGGCTTTCTTTTCCTTTCAATTCCCGCTTAACAAGAATTTCAGTAGCGGAAATTTATCATACTGTCAATCATACTTCAAGCCGCATGAAAAAAGTCATTGGCCACCACTTGGCTTGTCATTTCCTGCGGACATTTTTACCTCCTTTCGGCTTCATCATCCGGCTTGCCTGCATCAGGCAGCGTCTTGCCCAAGCCCGGTCGTCCTCGTCCTCCTTGCGCCCCCAAGGCAGGTCGCTGTCGCCACCTCCACCGCCGTGGCTTTCGGCGAATGTCGTTGCCAAATCCACATAGTTTGCAAAGAGGTAGATGGCACATTTGAAAATGTCCTCGCCACGTTCGGCCACATCCTTCAACAGCGTGTCATCGAACAGGCTTTGACCCTCGCCGTCCAATGCAGGCAGCAATGACTTGAACTCATGCAGTATGTCACCCAACAGGGCATCGGCAAGACGGTAGCGCACCTGATGTTCCAAGTCGTAAGTCGCCGCTTTGAGGTCCCGGCGGTATTTCAACGCACGTTCCCGTGTTTCTTCCTCTAACTGGCGAAGTTCTGAGAGTTGCTTGTCCGCTATTTCCAATTTGTTGCGCTTGTCGGTGAGGTTGTCAAGCACTTTCTGCAAGTCAAGGTCGAGTTTGCTTATCTTCTTGCGCAGTTCCTCCGAATCGCCACGGCCTGCTTTCAACTCTTCTGCAAGGGCTTCCATCTCGGCAATCATCTGCTTCTTTTTCTCCTCTAAGTTGGCGGTCATCGTACCAAGTCCTTTCACCCGTTTCTCGGCAAAGCGAATGTCGGCAAGCAACTCTCCGAGCAACTTTCTGTTGTTCTCAATCTGTTCCTCCAGGGTCGTGCATTCCTCGCTCAATGCACGGCGGTATTCTTCCGTTGTACGGTGTTTCGCACCAGTCACGGCGATGCTGTTGCCGCGTTTCATACCCCACTTCTCGTTTACATTGGCAAACTCGTCATGGAGTGCGAAGAAACGCTTCTTGGAATCATAAATATTCCCACCGAAAACTTTGTTGAATGAGACTTTATTCCGCTCATCCACCGGTATTACGGTGCAATGCACATGAGGGTTCAGTTCATCGAGGTGTACATAGAAGCCGATGACGTTTTCCTCGCCCCAGTGTTCACACGCAAACCTGTACACATCCAATGCCCAACGCTCTATGTCTTTGTTGCGCCGGATATGCGAATTGTCAGCCCCGTGCGTGAGGTCCACCCTTTGGTTGCCAAAGGCTATTTCGTGCATCCTCTCCCTAGAGCCGCCAAAGATGATGTTCGCCACGGTGCGGTACTTCGGTTCGCATAATTTCGCATTCGGGTCGGTGATGTCACGCTCACGCAGATTATCGGCCATACGTCCGGTGATAGTCCTTGACTTATCAACCGGCTGGATGATGCCGCCTTTAACAACCTCGAAATTGAGGTGCTCACGGCTTCGGTCATAATTGCCATGCTTCGTTGCCCAGTCCCAACCCTTTTCCGTCCAATTGCGCTGGTGCTCGTCGCTTTGGCCCACACTCATACCCTTTCCGGGTCTGATGTCCAATACCTGTTTGATGTCATTTGCCATAATTCAGTCTGTTTTTTCAGCTTGCTGCCGCCCTGGGCGGTTCCTGCATTTTGCCCGGTTGGGGCAAAGTGCGTATTAGGCTACGCAGGCAGAGCCTGTCTTCGTGGGCAAGCCCTGCCGTCAGGGTCGGAGGTCAAGACCTCCGCTTTTATCCCATCTGGCTCGTCTTGAAGCCTACACTGGAGTTAGCAAGACCCAGCGCAGGGGAAGCAAGGCGTTTAAATTTGATTCCCTATTCCGCCCGTAGGCTGGGTTTCCCCGTGCGGTTTAAACCCATTGTGTGGCTTCTCTTGCGTTATAAAGGGGAGATAATGCCGTAGGATGATGTCGGGTGTGGCATCGCCGCTACAAGTGGCCCGTGCTTCTTGCGGGTTTTCTGCTTCGATGAGCCGCAGTCCGGCAAGCGTCAGTCGCTGGAGAAAACTCGCAAGGTCTTTTCCACATTCGTCCAAGAACAGCCGTTCAAGGGCTTCATTCACCCGCTCGTCAGCCGGGATAATGCCTGTACGCTGAAGGATTGTATGAGCTATCAGTTTGTGCAAGCGTTCGCCAATGGATGCCTGCCAGTCTGTGGGCTTGCCTGTCTGTTCCGAAACGAATAACTTGTCCGTTTCGGTGATGAAGTGTGCAAGCATTTCCACTGATTCCTCGATGGTGAGATAGCCACACAACCAGCGGTTCAAAAGCAGTTCGTCTTCCGACAACAAGGTTGCTTGGAGATTCTCCCCATCTGGCACAAGGCAAGTGACTGTGAGAATGAAATAGCCGCTACGGCCAATGACTTTGACCGCATCCGATTCCTCCAATGCGATGAGAAACTTCCTCACCGTAGTGCGGTGCCAGTTCCAATGCTTGGCAAGCCCGCTGACCGTCAACGCCACCTGTCCTTCAGGCAAAGGCTTGGCGATGGCAGGGAACTCTTTCTTGTCCCCAGTGGCCAACTCCACCAAGTGGCGGAACGCTGCCATCTTAGAGTATTTCTCGCCCGATTCAGGATGTAGGTATGCAAGTAAATCATTGCCGATTTGAATGCGGTATTGAGTCGTTTTATTTTCTTTCATGCGTGATTCGTTTTAATTGTTATCCTGTTCAATCAAAATTATAAGGGGATGGCAGGAAAAGGCTTTCATGTTAGCAATCTTTCCATCAGCCCAAACTTCCTATTGCCATTTGTAATAGTCCACCACAATGCTGCGGGGAGAGTCCAAGTATTTTTCCAGCTTATCGGATGAAGCCGTCCGTACAGTCTGTGAGGGATAGAACACAGCACCGAATACAACTGTGGCCACCGTAATACCTAGGGGCAACGTATGTGGCACGAAAAGCAGTGCCATCGCCGCCATTGCCACCCAGAAAAGACGGTGCTTTCGTTGCAGGAAGTCAAAGACCCGTTCCGTGTTCTTGTGGGAATACAGGGACAGGCAAACAAGGGATGACAAGGCCAGTTCATAAACATTCCCGAATACATTCAGATGGTAGAAGTGGAACACCATGAGCGTGGCGAGCATTCCCAGCGAATAGCACTTGCGGAAACTGCGGCTCCACGTCATGCGCAAATAAAACTGGAGCATGGCAGGACGTTTGCCCTTGTATAAAAAAGGAAGCACGGAATACGCCAGCGTATAGAGCATATAAAGGATGTTGACAAGCATCGTTTATTCTTGTTTTAGGGTTATAATTCAAGTTCCAATCGTATGAGTTTGTGTGATGCGAGATAGATGATGTCCTCCACATCCTGCATGGATAGCGTTCCCAAGCGGCACCGTTCCTTGAAGCCCGGTCGCCGTTTGAGCGAGTTCACCGCACGGTCAAGACGATATTCGGGAATGTCCCACACATGCCCTTTGGGATATGCGCCATGTGACACTTTGGCGACCAAGGAAAGCACCCTGCAACGGACGGGGTGAAGTCCACCGCCGGAGTGTAGCATGAAATTGCTTTCACGGTCGGTGTCCAGCACATCCACCCAGGTGCGGCACTCATGGATGGTGGCGGCAAGTTGCCTGTACAAAACCTCCTTCATAGGCAGATGAAGTCTTTGAGCAGTTCCTCTTCCTTGACGGCATAGAAGAGCTTGCCGCCTTTCTGTACCCTTGAAAGTTCTTCCCGGAGTTCGCTGCCCATGACCTCCAATGAATCGTAAAGAGTCACATAGAGCGTGTCGCACTCCACACGGTCATCGGCCTGCACGTTCAACTTGAACATGTGGCCGAAGCGCGGGTTGGAATAGGCGCAACACCGGTGGCCGAACGGAGTGTCGGCACTTGGTACGTGGTGGTACAAAAGCACAAGTTCCATCTGGTCTTCCAACTCATCGAGAAGTTCCTCCATCCAAAAGGTCTTGGGCAAACGGAATGTAAGCAAGGCATAGTCCTCAAAAATCTCTGCCCCTTGGAACAGGGGTTGTGAAACCAACGCCGGCATCTGCAAGGAAGCCAACGTCACAAAGCGGTCAATTTGTTCTTTCTGCATATCGTTATAGCATGTTTGATTAGTATCTGAATCGCCGGGCATGAACTTTACTCATATCCCAAGATGAATGTTTTGATCAGGAGTGTGGGCAGCCCGTCAGCATCCAGCGGGAAATCCGCTCCTTCCAGTTTGGTCAAAGCCTTGGGTGTCCTTTCCGCCAGCTTTTCCATTGTCCGCATCTGTTCCTCGTTCATCAGCGCGTAGGCAAAGCCGTCCAATGAAATCCACGGTTGAAGAATCATCCACAGGTAAGCTGTAGCCTGCCCGTTGTCAACCCGGCGTAAACGGTACAAACTTTCCATGCAGGCATCCGCATTTTGCAACAGCCGCCTGTTGTTACGCATCGCCAGCAATATGACAACTTCAGATTTGCCAAACACGGGATCTTCATCGGCTGACAGGCTGATGATTTCGTGTACCACCTCTCCGGTTTTCTTTGTAATGCCGTCAAGGGGTATGTTGCCAGTGCTCAAGGTTGGCAGATGGAGCAGGAACGATCGGAAAGCCACATCCTCCTTTCGTAGGAAGTCAATGGCATCCTGCTTGGTGCGGATTCCTTTGGCAAGTGAACTATCCAATAATCGGTTGTATTGGCCGACAACCTCTTTCGCACTTCCTTTGAAAGAAGCGGTCGTACCGGTATTGTGGTAGAACAAGTGAACGGAAGCCACCAACTTTTGCGATACGGAGTCCATTTCCACTTCATTCAACTCCCGCACCACGGCAAGATAGTCCGAATAGTCCCACGTCTGGTTGTCAATCAGGCGTGACATCTGAATTTTGATGGAATCCCCAAGGGAAATGTGTCTGGTATCGGCGTGGGCAGCCGTGTCACGTTCCATAGTTGCTGAAACAGTAGCCTCCAATTTGCGCCATTCCTGTACCAATGATATGAGTTCTTCCACGCCCACTGCCTTTTTTGACTTGATTGCCATGAATAATTCGTTATAAGAGGCCAGGGCATCGTCCACTGAATTGTGGGAATCTTTGGAAGCGGACTGGCAACCTGCCAGCCAAGTTGCCATAAAAGACAAAATGAAGACTAAAGTATGATTTTTTAGAATTGGAAAGACATGACATTTTCCGCTCATAAAGTGCAGCAATTTTGTTGGCCATTTGGTGGCTGATTCGTCCGATAGTATCTGTTTCATCTTGGAAAATTTGAATTTAACGGTGCAAAATTATACCTTGCCAACCACATTGCCTTATAGCTTCCTGCAACATTATCCATTCTTAGGGAATCATACTCTAAGTATGATTTTCATAACTGTCTGTCAGTCTGTTAGTGGATAAAATATGCTATAAAAAAGGAAGTCGGTTGTTGATTCGGATTTATTGGCTCACATCTATCGGAACGTAAAAAATTCGCCTGCCTATCTGCCATAACACATAGGCAGCATCGAAACTGGACATCGTGCCAAACAGGCAATGTGTAAAAGGATGAAATGAATCGATAATTCTGTTCGATAACGCAGATTTTATCCTGCAAAAATCATACTTTTGCAACCGGAATTAGATTTTGACTTAAACTATATGGCTAAGATTGGTTATTTGCCGTACCTTCCCCAGTATGCGGGCGGGACGGATGACAGACAATGGATGGCGGACTTCGGCTGTGAGGACATCGTGGAGGAACAGCCGGTTGAAGGAGGATACCGCTTGGGGTGGGACAGGCTGTTGGCGGCCATTGGTAAAGGCGACACGTTGGTCATTTCCAAACTCGCCCATGTGGTTAAGGGAGCCAGACAGTTGTCATTCTTTTTGGAGTTCTGCCGGATAAAATCCGTGCGCCTCATATCCTTGCATGACGGCATTGACTCGGATAATGAACTGTTCCCGGAAACCAAAGTGTCGGATGTGTTGAACATAATGGCCAGGCTGCCCGAAAAAGCGAACGCTGTGCGCAAGATGGTTTCCCATCAGGGAAAGCAGACAAAAGGGATAAAGGTGCTTTCACAGGCTGCATACGGTCGGTTGGAAAGGAAGAAGTTGGTGGCAAACATGTACAAAAGCGGCTACACCATTGAGGATATTTGGAAAGCCAGCGGCTTCCGAAGCCGCAGTTCCATCTTCCGTGTGTTGAAAGATGCAGGAGTGGAATTGAAACGCTCCCGAAGCAAAGTGAAAGAGGATAAATACAGGGGTTAAAAAGGGCTTATAAAAGGATGGCCTACAAGTGTGATGATGATGGGACACCGGTCGGCATCCCATCCACTCGTAAGTCAAGCTGTACGCCTTTGCCGTTCCAAGGTGTTTTGGACAGCATCGTTCAATTGCTTCAGCTAAATGTGGCAACCGCACGAGAGTTGCTGTTCGTCCAATACGAAAGGCATAGAGCGGTCTGCCAGTTGTACTTTCAATTGTTCCCCTTCAAGGCTAAGCCCTGTTACCGTTCCACAGCGAGTGCGGCCATTTTCGTCCGTCCAGCCCATGCGGACATCAACATCCATAGGCACGGATTGAAGTCGGTTCTCTTGCATCGTTTGTCTGACGGCTTGCAGGACGTTGCGTTTCATGCCGTCAAGGATAGTCCCGATGGATTGGGGCATGGATGTTCTTGTAATCATAAGCAGTCTGACCCGGTAAAACATTCTTTCAAAAGAAACCGCTGGTACTCGGCTTCGTCCTTGCCCCGCTCGATGGCTTCATCGATGACACCGCCAAGCTCGCCAAAGTACACTTCCCCGCCGATGCGCTCTGTGCCGGCATAGTTCTGCAAATAGACCTCGTAATAGTCAAGTGTATTGTAAGCGATGATGACATTGCCACGGAACAGCCGTCCGTTCACATGGAATTTGAGGGCAGCCATGCCTTTGTATTCCGTTGCCACGAATTTCTCAATGCCCCACGAACAAATGACATTCAACGGGGTCATGCCCACCAGTTGGTCTTTGATGGTGTTCGCCATCTGTAATACAAAATCCTTATCCATTTTCAATTTTATTGAGATTAGTAAATGTTTTCTTCTTCCTCGATGATTACGCTGACGTTCCTTTTGCCATAGATACGCCGGAATGCCTGTACTATGGTGTCAAACAACCTGTCGCTTTCCGTGTGTCCAATGTCCAGCTCCTTCGTCCAATAGTCAAAGCTGAAACCAGCCGTTTCGCCCGAATAGCGGTCTGTACTATTGTAAACCGTGACATCCACATAGTCGGTCGTGCCGCTTTGCAGGCTCACCAAATGGCCATAATAACAGAACTCCATGTTATTGGAGGGGCTGGTGGTAATCTTGTCCACCAGCCTGTGAATGTACTTGTATCGTTTTCTGTTCATAGCGGCATCATTTCATCAATTCCTACCGTAAATCCATAGCCGTCCTCCGTGCGGAACTCGTACAACCGTTCAAGGTCGTGTAGCACTTCACCCTTGCCAAAGTTTTCCATTGCTTCCTCTATCTCCCTGTCCATAGCGGCTTTCGCACGTTCAAGAGTGGCATATAAGGTGTGGCAATCAGACACGCTTTCACTTTTCTCAATCAAGGTATAGACCAAATACACAGTTTTTCTTTCCATAATTCATATTGTATTATATGTAAGGGATATAATGTCCGTTCTCTTCCAAGTAAGCCATGATGCCTTTCGCTTCCTCGTGCGAAGCACGGTTGCGGTCATCATAACGCCTTTTGTCATCGGCCATCACCACAAGGCACTCCTTCAACAGCTTATAGAGGTTCTGCTGTAAGGTTGGGTGCATATAGGGGATTGAAGCGGCAAAGGCAGCATAGTCAAAGCCATAGTCGTTCAACGCATCTTTCACCTGCATGGCAAGGCGGTACTCTTTCATTTCTCTGAGGTCTTCAATTTTCTTATTCATATCCGTAGATGTTTAAGTGAAACTTCTTTCCCTATCATCGGCTTCTTTCCCGAAGCCTGTTTGGGATTTACGGATGCTTTATCCGGGCATCGGCCACGCTTCACCTGACGCTTTTTCTTGCCGAATACACTCCGTAGGAGGAAGATTCCGCAAGAAATCCACTTCAAAGCGTGACAGGTCAAGCGCGATGCCCGACTTTCGCAGCCGGAAAACCAAACGGTGAGGGGCAAGGATGTTAAATGAATGCAGGCGAGTATAAGTTATGTTGGCCTGCTGTAAAGACACAATTATTATAAAACAGGATATGATATAATGAGGAAAAAGGAGAAGCGTTATGAGAATAGGACGAAAGTGAACATACTGGTATTAGAGGAACAGCCTGCCACACAAATGCCAAACTGCTGATAGAGTTATAGTGGCAGTTGTGGGTTGTGTGTAGCTTTATAGTTGAATTGGTAAATAGAATATCTATCATCAAAACCAATGATAGATGAGAGAATGAAATCTTATAACAGAATGAAACTTCAAGTTATCTCTTGTAACGATCAATGAATATATGAGGTATAAAGTAGATATTACCTTTTGCTCTGGTACACGCCACATATAGTTTATTGCGAGTTGAAGCAGAAAGTGTATGTAGTGCATTTTCCTTATATTTTTGGAGCGTTGTTTTATTTAAAATAATGCACACATCGTGAAAGTCATCTAATCCTTTAGATCTACCCCAATTTTCTGCAAAGCATGGATACTTATCAGCCATTTGTAAAAACAACTTCACTTTCGAATTATCATAAAAGAGGGAATCTGCATCTTCTTGTTTCTCGATGAAACATATACGACTATTATCTTTCCGATGAGAGGCGATAGTTATTTGTAATTTCTGAGAGACAAATGAACATATTTCAGGAGTACATCTATAACTATTCGATAAGGATGCTTCATCAATGGTTACGCCTGCTTTTGACCAAAAACTCTTGTATTTTTCATAATTATCATATAATCCCTTTTTAACATTTCCATCATTACTTGTATCAAAAGTGTGCTGGTAGAAATCGCCGACAAAAAAACAATCAATCTTTTGGGGTATTATTTTCATTATCAAATTGAAATCATGGCCAGCAAGATCTTGAACCTCATCCACCATAAAGCAATCATAAAACATTTCAATACGTTCTTTTATTAGATTGGCACATAATGAGAGACATAGTTTAGCAATTCTATTATGGTATAAATATCTATTGGGTGTCATATAATGTGATATATCCTTTCTATATCGAGTTGACTCTTCAGGGATATCCCAATAAATTCCTTTCGCCTTGTATTTATCCTTAAGGAATGGCCGGTAACACACTCGAATCAAGAATTGAAAATATGACATCAACGTGATATTCATTGGAATGTAACCATATTTGTTAATAATGTTCTTGCGAATATGTGCTAGATTGTTATTGGTATATGTTACAACCAAGAATCGTCTTTCCAAATCAATGGCGTTGATTAGAAATGTTGTCTTCCCTGAACCTGCAACTGCCAGTATTAAGCGTCTATCCATCTGATTGCTTCTTGAATATATGTTGGAACAACTAACGAGTGGGCTCTGTTTTTAGATAACTGGTATGCAACGTCAGCCTTGTTTTTGAGCATATAGTTTAATACTGAGAGTCTACGATTCGGCCTTTCAAACTCAGCATCGCAAATGTCTGCATTATCTTTATATATGCACACCTCAAACGTATATCGATCAGAGTCGGAATCAGCAAATATATCGATATTCGGGATTTTATTTTGCACATAGTCAGAATAATTATCGGATATATTTGCCTTATAATCGTGATCATTGTCTGTTATAACTGCTACCTTGTTGTGCAATATTTTGGCAATTTCCAAATATCTTTTGAAACATTTCCCATCCACACTAATTACCCCTATGCCACTTTTTGACAAGTCTTTTTTAGTTGTTATTTTATATAACGCTTCCATTAGGATAAATTCAGCATCGCCTTCAACGAGAATTGATTTGCTTGACAGCACGAATTGGAGCATATTATTGTCGGGTGCTTTCATAAAGAAGTCCGCTGTGTCATCCTGTAAGTCAGACAATTTGGTTACGTTGAATGATTTGCTATTAAAAAGTAGGCATTTTTTAAGATTTAATCTTGTTGCTATAAGGTTGCTATGAGTAGAAATGAATATCTGACGATTTTGAGCGTTTCTAATCAAGTTAATCAGTTCCAACATTTTCATATAACTGAGATGATTCTCAGGCTCTTCGATTAAAACGACATCAATTGCTTTTGTTGCTTTTATTAAAGCAAGTCTTGTCTTAATAAAGCACTGTGTTCCAGTTCCCTTATTCTCCAAAGGGATGTCGTTCTCTAAAATAGTTATATCAGTTTCAATGTTATCATCTGCCGACTCTCTTATGGCAAAGCAATAAGGTGCAAATTCGGCATTGTATTGGGCTAATGTGTGTGCTTGAAATTGCAATTTACTGTCTTTGTATGCATGTCTCGTTTTAATCCTCTCTATATCTGTTAAACGTGTGCGATATATGTCGTTGACATATTCTCGCATGGCATACGGACTTCCTATTGTTGAGTTGTCAATAGACAAACTCTGTATTCTTTTCGTATAAGCATTGAATGGCATACCTGCAAATGTGTCGAAAGTTATGCTATAAAATTCCAGTGGGAATGAGGCATTCATATCCTGCATAATTTGAGATACTTGAAGGCTATACTCATCGTTGCAGGAGCAACGCAATTTTATGCCAGAACAATTTTCATTATTGCTATTGTTTCTGCCTACTAAATCTGGATCAGATTGGTTTAGAAAGTATAGTTCCACATACATTTCAGGCAAGTCATTTAAATTGCGATCACCTTCCATGAACTCAGTCATAACCTCTACATTAAACAATTTGTCAAGACCAATATTCTCTATACGAGTCCTACTGCCACGAGAAACCAAATCGATAGCTTGTAGAATAGTGCTCTTTCCAGACTCATTATCTCCAACTAGGATATTAATGTCAGGATTTACTTCAAGCTCCAAATCTTTGAATCTTTTGAAATTGTGCAATTTGATTTTTGAAATTATCAGCATAACTGCTTCGTTTTAAGTTTTTCTAACAACTTGGTTCTAACTATCTCGTATGCCTCGTGTGGGTTGAAATCAATGCCGGGGCGCAATAGTAGTTGTGAATCAGTAAGAAAATCATGGTCACTCATCTTTTGCTCCATATTAGCAATGAATTGTTTATAAGTAGGTGGTTGCTCCACCACAAATCTCATGTATCGTTTATAACAACGAATGATATCATCGGTATTCACATCTGTCCGTGTCAAGGCAAGATAGAGGTCAAGCAGGTCACGACCTTTCTTGCGTTGGTATAATGCGCGGAGTTTTGTGCCCACCAGTTCGGCGAAATGATATGTGGTAATTTCACAAGAGCCGCTGAACCATTGGTTCTCCACTGAAAACGGATGCTTCACGAATCCCATTTCCGTAAAATGCTCGAAGCAGTTTATCTCTATCTTCAATCGCAATGGGACAGGCGGCGTTCCTTCTGACTGCATACGGCAAAGCATTGTATTGTTGTAACGTCTTTGTTTTGTCACTCTGTCGGGAATGAAACTGAGGACTTCGCCAAGACGGAACATGATAGGTTTGATTGGCCCGGCGGCAATCTGTACCAGGTCGATGTTCTCACTATATCGGACTTGCGGGAAAATATGGAGCTTATGCAATGCGGTTCCTCCACGGAAAGCGAGCTGCGAAGCAAGGAATTCGTCACCGAATATGGCGACAAGCGCACGAGAGATTATCAAGTCCTGTTCCACTTGTGCATCGTCCGTCCAAGGTGCGTTAGTGCGCCATTGCTGTATTGCTGATTTTACTACCATAGTTCGTCAGGGTCAATATCTTGGTTAATGATTAATTTCCATTTTTTGTCTCTTGCACAGTTATCATGCGGCAGGCTCGTGTCCAAGGGGCGGTAATTCTTTGTATATGGGCTGATAATTTTGCTTAACTCATCGGCTGCTTTTTTCTCATCCAACACTACATCAAGCAAATAGCCCAATCGTTGCAACGTAGGCAGTGTGGTCGCCTTTACCAGCTCATCTGCTTGTCCGAGAAAGTCAGTTCTCTCCACCAATTCGGCTATCACAGTTGCGGCTGTGGACAGTCCTCCAATAAGTTGGCTATATTGCACTAAATCAACGGCGGTGAGTTCAGGGTTGGAATAAAACAGCGTACCTGTGTCTGAGTTGGTCTTATTTAGCAAGGCGTAAGGTATTTCCTTTCGGTAGCACCAATATAACTGGCTTTCACTTCTCTTGGAAACGGATATTTTGGGAAATACTGTAGTGATGGAAAGTCTTTGAGGACGCTGGTGAGCAGCACCGTTCAACACACCTGCACTAAGCAGACTTATGTAATAAGGCTTGCCAAGGTGTGTAAATAATTGGTCGATGTAATTATAAGGAGGCACGATGCCCGTAGCCCGCAATTGTATCGGCACGGCGGTATAAAAGCCCTTGTGAACAACTTGCACGCGGTTGCGTTTTCCAAGGCGATATAGCTCCATTGACACTGACTGGGAAGCAAGTGCAGGGAAAGCTTCGCACACTTCATTATACGAGAATGTGGGAAAGCCTGTCATTTCTCTGTTATCAATCCATTCAGAAATAGTCATAACAAACATTTTGGTGCAAAGATAGTCATTATTTGTATATGTTTGCTCTATTTTGTGGAGAAAATAATAGTATAACATGGGTAAGGAAAGGAAGACGATCGTTATAAGTGGTCTTGGCAGGAGTGACCATGCTGGGAGGTTCTAAAAGACCTCCCCACATGGAATTACATTGTCAGAACCATTCAGGGTTACTCTTTCTAAGTTCCTCTATCAGTTCTTTGTCGGGCAAGTCAAGGGTGTGCTCATCGGTGAAGAAGAAAATCTCGTCGTAGATGTCCGAGGCTTCTTCACTGGCAAAGCCCTCGCCCTCATCCTCAAAACTGCCAGGCTGCAAAGCGTCAAGCAGAACCGTGCTGCCTATAATCAGATACTCGCCTTGGTTGTCTTTCACCATGCGGCATGGATATGTCACACCGCCAAATTTGATTTCTGTTATAATCATACGTCTGTATTGTTAGATGGTTAGTATAAGTTGGTTATCTCCAAATCCATGTGCTCCGCCCTGCGGCAAGTGTAGAACGTGCCGCCTTTCGGCTCTCCATTGTAATAAGCTATAATATGGCTGGCGTCGTTCAGCATATAGTCGTTCCGCCGAAGAAAACAGCCGTCAAAGTAGGTTTCACTTAGGCAGACCACGCTGTCAGCCTTGCCGAGAATGGAGCGATACCGCTCTTTGTCCGTAGAGTTGAACCTGCAGGATTGCCCACGGAAAGGGATGACGGCTGTCAGCCGGATGTCGGGGCGGTCGGCTTTCATCGCCAACAGCGTTTCAGCTGCAAGCATGTCAAAGCCTAACGCCATTCCGCAGAGGAAATGACGGATACCCGAATCATAACAAACTGTGATAGCCCTTTCAAGTTCGGTTCTCAGCCGCTGCCTGTCATTGTAGCGGATAAAGCGGTGTCCTGTGAACGCCGCTGTCTTTGTGGTGTCAGTATGTATCATTATCTTACTTTATAAAATGTCTTTGCCAAGAATAAACCGCCCAACACGTTTGCCCCACACGCTTCCAAGTTCTCGGCTGTGGTGGTGTAGGATATGCCTTTAGTAATGATGTCGTCAAAGAGCAACACATCTTTGCCTTTGAAGAAATCAGTATCATAGTCTGCCATTTGTGCCGTCCGTGCTTCCGTTTCGTTCTTTCGGTGTTCGTGGACTGCCAACCGCCCTGCCGATACTTGCATGTGTGGATAGCCGTTGATGGCGTGGGTAAGTTCGCACACCCTCTCCGAAAAATGCTTGTAGCGCAGTTCGTTCTTCTCTGCCGTAGATGCTGGCACACACGAAAACACGATGCTTGTAATCCGACTGCCGAACAACTCTTGCAAGTGTTTGGCGGTCATTTGGGCTACTTGCTCGTATGCCCGTCCGTCCTTGAAATCCCAAATGGTCTGTCGGTCAGCCTTTTGCTGCTCGCCTACGTTCTTGATACGTACTGGGTAGTATTTCATCAGCCACACCATTATTTTCCCAGCCTGTTTTGATAAATTCTTGTCCATTGCCATTGTTGTTTAAGGGTTCAACTTTCCCCTTTCTTCGGCTCTATTTCAAGCCTGCATCGGGGTTATTTTTCTGCCTCGTCAACGGGCAAAGGACAATCGGCAAATCCGGTGGTGGAAATACACTTTCCGTGCAACAGAAAGGAAGATTTCCGCCAATCAACCGTGGGGGCTTGCCGGATTTGCAAGGATTGGACGCAGCCTGTTAGTTTTGCAGGGAAATAACCCGATGCAGGTGCAGGAACCGCAATGGGATCAGACCGGTATAAAAGGTAGATTGTTGTACAAGGGGATTCGTTGCTAAAATTGGACTATAACAGTTTTCCGGCTTGGGTGGGTCAAACAATCGCCTGCAAGGCAGACAAATGAGGACGCTTGTTGGCCGGGTACAGGCATACGAGGTTGTTTCAGCAAGGCTGAAGTTCCCGTGTGCCTGCCAAGGACAACGTGCGTCCGTCTGCCCTCCTTGCGTGGGGCTGCCCAATGGACAGACGTGCGCAAGGACAGGCATCCGCTGATTGTTCCGGGTCGGGATGCCGGATATGTCTGGTATAAAAGGAACCGGCACAAGCCCATATAAAAGGCATGGAAAAGTACAAATGACGGGAGCCACAGGATAAAGGGGTGACTGCACATATATAATAGGAAGGGCAGCTTGTCTGCCCGACGGCTTGAACTACAAACAAACACCTTGCTTTGGCAAATAGAAAAATCCCTGCCGTGTTTCTCAACAAAGCAGGGAAAAGTGTCAAATATGAAGTCAGTTATGCTGCCGGTACTGTCACAGGCTCGGTTGCCGGGGCAAATTCGGTGGGGCGTTCCGCTTCTTCAAGGGTACGGTTGATGCGCTCTTGCAATTCCTTGCACTCCTGTTTGAGCCGTTTCAGTTCTTCTTCCTTGCCCCACTGCCTTGCCATTACTTGCTGCAAGGCGGTGATTTCCTCCTTCAAGTGTTTCTGCCGCTCGGCTTGGCGTTCCATCAGCTTGGGTATGTTTTCCAAAGTCGCCTGTGGGAATGCAGCCGCTGCCGCAAAACTCGGTGGCAATGAGCCGGACATTCCACATTTGTATTTCAAGCCGCTCTTGCCCTCCATAAAGAATATGTTGCGGTCAAAACTTCCGTCAAGACGGTACTCGCTGCGCACCAACAACCGCAAGCCGTTGTAGTTGCCGATAGAGGCTAAGTCGCCACGGTGTTTCTTTGAAATCGTGTGCAAGGCTCGCCCTGTTTCCTCGGCTGTCAGTTGAGTATTGCCGTTCATCACAATGGCACAATCTTCCTTATGGGTGTTGAAATACTCCCAATCCTCAGCCATGCGCCCGATGTTGTGCTTACAGGTGTCCATCTCTTGGCGGTCGCCCTCGGCTTTGCGTTCTGCACGGTAACGCTCCTTGTTGAAAGCCGCCTGTTCTTTTTCCAACTGCATAATCTTGTTGTCAAGTTTCGCCTTTTCCAAGAGGTCGGTGTTGCCCGAAAGGATGGCCACGAACTCGGCAAAATTCATGCCCGTGTCCTCGTCCATACCGTCCTCGTCTATGCGGCGCACGGCAATCGTGCCGTTGTTGATTTGGTTGATGAAAAGCTGCTTGTTGCGCAAGAGGTTGAACTTGTAGGCGTCCAAGGTCTTTTCCGTGCCATAGATGATGATGTCAACCACGTTGCCGCCCCACAGCTTCACGGTGTTGCCTTTACGAACCGCCCGACCGTTGCGCTGCTCCAAGTCGGCCGGCCTATCGGGTAGGTCAAGGGCATTACTGCCCTCTTCCCCCCTCAGAACCGTACATGAGGGTTTCCCCTCATACGGCTCAAGCTTTTCTAAGTCTCTGTTTATATGCAGAGACCGGCTCATGCTACTTCTTGTTTCCATTGGATTTACGGGATAATTTGACATAGTTGTCATTGTTTGGTCGGTTGGATAAAAAGAATGTCACAGTCCACTACCTCTGTCGGCAAGCCGAAAGCAGGGAAATGTGAAAAATAGGGTTGCAGGTTGCATTCATCGTCCATGACGGGCGAAACTACTTGTGCGCCCATATCTTTGTACCAACGGTCGATGGTTTGTATTTCTTCATCTGTCAGTCCGCTTGCATCGTCATTGACAAGGTAGCACAAGCTCCATGTCGGTATCTTTTCGGTTGTCTTTTCCATATAGGTATGCTTTGGATGGTTAATCAATCTCTATCTCGTCAGGATAAACTTCTATCTCCGCTCCGCTGCTCACTTGGACGATATAGCCCTTGTCGGTCAGTCCGACTATGGTTGCCGAGCGGTAGCCTTTCCACGGGGTCAGCAGCCAGCAATGCTTGCCGTACTCCTCAAAATCTTCTCTGTTGTCGTAATCGTACATATTGATATATATTTTTGATGTTATACTTTTCCCTGTCATCGGTCCTTCTTGCCGTGACCGATTTGGGTTTTATCGATGCGGGACACGGTTATCGGAAAAGCCTCATGCGGCGGCTTTTCTTGCCAATTACGCTCCGCAAGGAGGAAGAATTTGCAAGAAATCCACTTCAAGCCGTCGCCATCAGGCACGATGGCCGACCTTTGCATCAGTAAAACCAAACGGTGACGGCAGGATGGCTGATAAGGAATAGCCTGTATAACAAGGCTGGAAATGGTAGGACAGGCAGCTGATAGTTTTCAAAAGGGGCAAGGCAACAAGCTCATTGAGCATGAAAAAAGCGGCCGGAGCCGCTCTTTCAGGAGGTGGAAGCGGTCTATGCCACCTCCTTCTGTTTCTTGGCGCGGGTCTTGGGTTCGGGCTTCTCGGCCTTCTCCGGTTTCTCCACCGCCTCGTAGAACTTCTGGGCCACGAACTTGATGCCGTTCTGCTTGACACCGTTCTTGTCGGTCCACTCTTCAGGCTTCAGATACCCCTCGATGGTGAGCAGCGTACCCTTTTTCAGCAACTCGAACGATGCGCTGCCGCTCTTGCGCCAGGCTTCCACATTGATGAAAGCGGATATGCGGTTGGTGGCGTTGTCCTTGGTTTCCTTGCGGCCGATTGCCATCGGGAAACGGGCTACATCGTTGTTGGTGAACGTGCGGATTTCAGCGTCCTTTGCTACGAAACCTGTGAGGATGAAAGAATTTTCTACTTGCTTCATGACTGTAAGTTTTAAGAAGTTGAACAATTAATTTTTACGGATGCAAGAAGATATTGCAGGCATAGGGCAGCACCAAGGGAGGCACGCAAATACGCAACATTTTATGTGAAGCGGAAAATGTCGGAAGATTTTCGTGACATGCCATTGGTCAGAACGCCAATGTCCCGTAACGCCGTCGGCGTGCTGCATTATATCTTTGCATCATGGAAAAATATTGTGGCTTCGGTAAACGGCGGTCATGCAAGAAGCAACACGGAAATTCAATCACAGGCCGTGCAGAAGGATGCCAAACAATCTGCCTTCCAAAAAAAGAAAGCCCGATCCTATGGATTTTGCTATGAGCCAAGGATGGGACAATGATTCCAACCACCGCTTGCATCGTGGAAGCCGCAAGAGAGGGAGTGATACCGATGTTAGTCGAAAAAGGTCGCTCTGCCATTGAGAGGCCATTCCCGAAAATCAGGTTGACGGATAAGGAATATGGACAGAACGGCTTTCAGTATGCCGTTCCGAAGCGGCGGGAGAAAATTAAGGGAAGGCAGCCTATCGGCCCAAGCCCAAGATACGATGGAGGCAAGGCATATGACTGCCATCGGGAAAGAGGCTCGGTCGCCTTTGGCGAAAGGCAAGCCGATAAAAAGGGATAAACCGGCGTAAAAGTGTGGAAACTCGTAAAATAAGGACGGACAAGCGCATAAAAATGATAATTTTGCAAACCAAATGGTAATGCAACAACATAACAGTAAATGGAAGATTTACATAAGACAGGTATCAATGAACCCGGAATAGAAAAGGAGGACGGTGTAAGGCTCATCCTCTATTCTGCCGATTTAAGCAGCGAACTGCCGTTGGACTTTGCTGATGGCGGCATCCGTGCAGGATTCCCTTCACCGGCTCAGGACTACATGACCGAAAGCATAGACCTGAACCGTGAACTGGTACGACATCCCGCCACCACGTTCTATGCCCGTGCCGTAGGAGATTCGATGAAGGACTGCGGCATCGACGACGGTGACCTGCTGGTGATAGACAAGGCCATTGACCCACAGGAAGGCGACATCGTGGTGGCCTACATTGACGGGGAGTTCACATTGAAGCGGGTGAAATTCGACACCAACGGCGATTGCCTTTGGCTGATGCCTGCCAACAAGGACTATCCGCCCATCAAGGTGACGGAAGAAAACAATTTCATCGTGTGGGGCGTGTTGACCTACAACATCAAACGACAATATAGGAGGAAGTGAGCCATGTTCGGCCTGGTTGACTGCAACAACTTCTATTGCTCGTGCGAACGGGTGTTCAACCCCGCATTGCGCACGCAGCCAGTGGTGGTGCTGTCGAACAACGACGGCTGCATCATTGCCCGCAGCAACGAGGCGAAGGCGTTGGGCATAGAAATGGGTACACCGTTTTACCAAGCCAAAGAATTACTGGAACGTGAAAAGGTAGCTGTGTTCAGTTCCAACTACACGCTCTATGGTGACATGAGCCGCAGGGTGATGATGTTGCTATCGGAATTCACTCCCGAATTGACGCAATACTCCATAGACGAAGCTTTCATCAACCTCACTGGTATGGGCGATGGAGCTAAGCTCCGTGAATATGGCAAACGAATCGTGCGGACCATCGGCAAGGGAACAGGCATCCCAGTGACCCTCGGCATTGCCCCGACCAAGACTTTGGCAAAGGTGGCCAGCAAGTACGGCAAAAAGTACAAAGGCTACGAAGGTGTCTGCTTGATTGACACCGAAGAAAAGCGTATCAAGGCGTTGCAAGGTTTCGACATTGCTGATGTGTGGGGCATAGGCAGACGTTCGACAAAGAAGTTGGACTACTATGGTGTCAAGACGGCGTGGGATTTCACGCAGTGGAGTGAAAGCAGGGTAAGGCGTTTGCTTACCGTCACAGGTGTAAGGACATGGAAGGAACTTCGTGGCGAGAATTGCATAGACATCAGCGAACTGCCCGAAAAACAAAGCATCTGTACCAGCCGCAGTTTCCCAGACAACGGCTTGTCAGAGTTGAAAGTGGTGGAAGAAGCTGTGGCCAACTTTGCCGCTTCGTGCGTCCGCAAACTGAGGGAGCAAAAGAACCGTTGCAGCCAACTGACCGTATTTGCCTACACCAGCCGTTTCCGATACGATATGCCAAGCCATACCATCAACCGCACCGTCACCTTGCCCATGCCCACCAACGACCAGTTGGAATTAGTAGCCGCAGCAGCGCAAGCACTCCGTGCCGAATGGCGTGAGGATGGCAAGTACTACTACAAAAAAGCCGGTGTCATCGTGTGGAACATCACTCCCGATACCGCAGTGCAGACCATCCTTTTCGACACAATCGACCGTGACAAACAAGCCCGCCTCGCAGCATCCATTGACGCCATTAATCGTCGAAACGGTTTCAACACTGTAAAGGTGGCAGTTCAAGGCACGGACAAACGCTGGCACCTGAAGAGCGAGCACAAGTCTGGCCAATATTCCACAAACCTCAGCGAAATCATCAAGGTCAAAGTCTGAGCAATAGGTCTTGCCTACCAAAAAAGAAAGGCAGTGAAGCAGGCAAAGTGGTTTAGTCTATTCCTTGTACCATATATACAAGACTTCAACAAAACCTATCTTCTTAAACCTTTCCGCATGAAGCAATGCCGCGCCAACAAGTTTAACTCAGTCCTTGTACTATATATACAAGATGCTATTAAACCTAATTATCAGGACAGATGTTCATCACAGAAGGAATATATCAATAGGTTTACTCCGTTCCTTGTACTATATATACAAGAATACTCTAAACTTACTTATTGAACTCCAGCCTGTGTAATCAAGCAAGAGCAGAAAATCCGAGCAAGTCCACCAATAAGCACCAGCAAAAATAGCTGCAACTTTTTTTTTGGAAGGCAAAAAATCAAGTTGAATCCACTACTTTTGCTGGTCTGATAAGCTAATCTTCTTGCTCTTGCTAAGACAATATTTTCAGTCAGTATGTTACCACTTTGTTATTGATATTTTTGTTATTTATTTTATGTTATTGAAATTCAATTAGATACAATCGTTTATTTTGTTCGATGCCGCTTCCGACACACCTCCTTTCATGTGCTCGCTTACTCTTCCATCTCAACAATATTTTCAAAATATATCTTCCAGTCTGATTCTGAATAAGCCATACCAGTTCCGGCAGGAACATACAGCGTAGCCCCTTTAACCAAATCTGCGCTGAAAGAACCATCAACCACCCCATGCAGTTTAGGAGGGACAACGGCGTAGCATCGCAATTGTCTTATCGGTGCATTATGGAATGCTATATCTTCTATAGAAGCCACCCCACTGCCTAATGTGACATTGGTGAGAAGAGAGCAGCCGGAAAATGCACCTGAGCTTATTGTTGCAATATGATTGGGAATGGTAATGCGGGTTAAAGAACTGCAATCGCTAAAAGCAAACCATTCCAATGAAACAACACTATTGGGAATGGTGACTTTGGTTAGATTGACACATCCTCTGAACAATGCTGAACCAATGACCGACACTCCGTCCGGAATATCTATGGCTCTAAGGCTACTGCAACCGGAAAAGTCGGTAAGTGCCTTGATTCCTTCCGGGAATGTAATACTAGCAAGCTTGGTGCAGTCTGCAAAACTGCCGACTACCGTTGTGCCTTCCGGAACAGTGATATCGGTAATACCGGTTCCACTAAAAATGGAGGTTTCATACAGATAGTCAGGTACTTTGATGTCGGAAAGGCTGGAACAACCGTAAAATGGAGCGTCGACTGTATTTACACTATTAGGAATGGTCACACTGCGAAGGGAGGTGCAATTCTCAAAAGCACCGTACTCCAGTGTGGTCATTGTGCTCGGCAAAGTAACATCCACAAGGGAGCTACAGTCGGCAAAAGTCCATTTCTTAATCAATGTCATTCCTTCGGGAAGAACAATGCTTTTCAAAGCTGAACATCCATTAAAAGCCTCATACTCGATTGATTTCACACTATTGGGAATAACAACACTGACAAGTCCCTTGCACTCGTAAAACGTTCTTTCCTCGATAGAAGTCACCTTATTAGGAATAATGATATTTTTCAGATTGGTACAACCGTAGAATGCATGGGCTCCTATTGAAGAGACGCTATTGGGAATATGGATCTCTATTAGTCCGCTACAGTTTATTAATGCACTTTCTTTGATAAACGTTGACCCGTTAGACAACGTTATTCTTAGATTTTCACAATCAGAGAAAAGAGCATTATCCAAAAGATTTCCGGACATGGCGATGGAAAGGTCTGCATTGTTCCTGAAAGCCTGGCTGCCTATTGAAGTGACGGTTTCGGGTATTGTCATTGTAAGATGGGAACAATACTCGAATGCACGACCCCCTATTGACTGGATATTGTCGGGAATAATCATGTTACGCAATGAAACACAACCACTAAATGTAGCATTGTTTATTGCTGTGATTTTTTTCGGTATATTTATTTCCGAGAGCTTGGTACAACCATTGAATACACCTTCCCCTATGAAAGTTAGACCATCAGGCAGTGTGACATTGGTAAGATTTGTACACTTGCTAAAAGCGTCATCGCCTATTTCAGTTACACTGCTGGGAATGATGATATCGGTCAGTCCCGAGCACTGCCAAAAAGCCGCATGTCCTATCGATGTCACACTTTCAGGAATCGTGACGCTGACAATACCCGGGCGTTTCTGAAATGCATATTCTTCAATAACCGTAGTTCCTTCTGCGATGGTCACGCGAACATCTTTGCAGTTAGAACCTATCGGATTTTCTATTTTAGTCAAAAAACGCCCCGGTATGGTTATATCAAGTCCAGTACAGTCGGAAAAAGTCAGCATACTCATTGATTCCACATTGTCCGGAATAGTAATGGTGAGTCCATTGCAGCCACTGAAAGCGAATCCCTCAATGGTGGTCAGGCTATTGGGCAACTTGACACTTGACAATTTCTCACAGCCATAAAAGGCACTGTGTCCTATTGTTGTTACACCTTCCGGCAAATCAATACGGGAAAGACTGGAACAACCCCAAAAAGCACTGCGCGCTATTGTTGTCACACCTTCTGGTAGGACAATATCAGCAAGACTGGAGCAATACTCGAAAGCCGCCATTCCTATCGTTTTGACACTATTCTCGTAGATAACCACTTTGTTAAGAGAGTGGCACGAGGAAAAAGCACGGTCATCTATTGATGTGACACTTTTAGGCAGTAATATCGTCTGTAAACCGCGGCTGGTAAACATACGTTCGCCAATGGTGTTCTCCGTTGGCAAATACTCCTTTCCTGATGAGTTGGGGAGATAATATTCTCCATCCGCTACGATATTCGCCTCGGTCATATCCAAATAAACCAATTTCCCTTCCGTGTTGGCGTGATTATATGTTCCCGCCATTTCACGGATAAATGCAATGTCCTTTCCTCCTAAGTTTCCGGAAACTTCCAGTTCCTCAACATTCAGTTTTTCTGATTCTGCAATATAGTCAGACAATGTGCCGGCCTTTTCTACATGAACCTTCACCCTCTTTCCTTTGGCGGACTGGCTGACGGTCAAAGTCTCTTCAATCCCGCTGGTGGTATTCTTGAAAACAACTTCTGCTGTTCGCGAAGTTTCACCCGTATTCTCAGCTATCTTCAAATACTTTTTATGCGTTGACAATCCACGGGTGGAAGTCTCGCTTATCCACTCTACATCCGGAAGCTGCATCTCAAAGTCCACGTTTGCGTCAATTTTCACTTCAACCGTACCGCCTTCACTGCCGACCTTCACCTCTTTCTCTGAAATGATGATGGCATCTTTCTGCGCTTGCAGGATGGTCAGTGTGTCAGCTATGCTGCTATCCGACTTGTCACGGTATATGATTTCAGTTTTCCTGCCGTCATAAGAATCATTGGGTGCAACAGTATAATGCAGTGTGTGGCTGGACATGCCGCGTGTCATGGTCTCCTTTATCCAATCTACAGAAGGCATGACGACCTCATAATCACAATTGCTTCTCAGTTCCACCGTAATCTCTTCCCCTGAAGCGCTTACATGACAGTCGTTCTGGCTCAAAAGAATTATGGAACCACCAGCTTGGTAGATATGTACCGTTTCCGTTAAGGAACCGTCTGAAAAGATTATGCTTCCCTCACGTTTTTTACCGTCTTCGTTCATGGCAACAGTGTAACTTTTTGTCGTGGTGGACAATGCCCGGGTACTGTTGCTCTCTTTTATCCAGTCTTTGCATTCCTCACCGATAGTTGCGGTATAGCTGACATTGGATTTCACTTCTACTGTGACAGTTCTTCCCGCTTGGTCCACCTCAAACTTGTCATTGGTAAGCAGGAGGGCATCCTTCTGTTTTTGGGAAACCACAAAGCTTTTGACTTCCGCACCCGCCTTTAAAGTGACTGTCACACTGCGGTCGTCATAGGTTTCGTTTGGGGTTGTGGTGACCTTTATAGTGTGGCTACCTGCATTCCCACTTGTAGGGGCAACGGTGCACCAAGGGACTCCCCTGTTCCGTGTGGAAGCTACGCTTACTACCCATGCAGTGTTTGTCGTAAAGGAGAATGTCTGTTCGCCTGCTCCTTCTGTAAAATTCATATTTCCCTGCTCAAAATCGATAATGTTCTCAGATTGTTTCGGGGCGTTGTCATTCTCTTTGCTGCAAGCTGTAAAGAATATGCATAACGGCAACAGTATGAATAAAATAGATATTTTTTTCAGTTTCATACTTTTTGAATTTAATATTTCATTGTGATATTCCAATAACTTTCAGGTTCCTGAAGAGTTTTATTTGTTAAATTACGAAACTTATCGCTCGATGTGAATATAGATGAATCCCTATTAGATTTTGCGATACTCTGTGAGTTCATAATCTTCATAAAAGATTCCGTCTTCTGTGTATTTATCTGTTGTTTCGATTATTAATTGAGAGTCTGTTAATGTTTTTACTTTTATCAATTCTGATTCGTTATTGTCGGTTATTGTAATTATTCCATTACTATAACTCCATTTACCTTCATCGAACCAATCCCATTTGTCTGTATGGTATTCAGCACTCTTACATGTCCCATCTTCTTTGAAAACCAATTTAAAACCAACCAAATCATTACCTTCATCTTTGCCTTCATCTACGATCTCTCCGTTTTCCTTATACTGATAAGTGCAAGATATTCTTTCCCAAGTACCTATTAAGGCGGATGAAGATTCGGGGGCTTTTTCGTCATCATCGGAACATGCACTAAAACCGAAAGTCATAATAGACATTAATCCCAACAAAAATAAAAAATAAGTTTTTTTCATAATACAACTAATTTTTAAGTACACCTTTCAGCTCCTCAAGGTTTTCTATTAAACACGAAGCGTGGAACTGCATGCCACGTCTTTGAGTGAAGGTCCTGAGAAAACCTTTGATGACAGATATGGTTATAGCAGCCCACGCTATATGCGTGAGAACCACTATGCCGTTCTTGTCATCTTTGAAAATTTCTCAGGTTTTCACTCGCAAGAGTTCAGCATAACGCTTCTTCAAATTCTAAAATGTCTTGAAGGGAGTTTCCTCTCTTCAAATGCAAAAATATGAAAAATGTAGGAAGCGCAATAATATTTCCTGCATTTTTTATGTTGGCACATAAGTATTTATAGTCATTACAGTTTGAATCCCTTGTTTTTCCGTTGCGGTTGCTGTATCGTTGGCCGTATCCGTCGGAGCAGCCTCTCGAACTGCTCCCTGAACCAGTCGAGGATGTTCTTTCCGTTGATGCGCAGGACAAAGCGTTTCCCTTTCTCTCCCTGCTCTATCCCCATCTGTGCGGTGACGTCCGTCACGGAGAGGCTTTTCTTGTGCTCTTCGGAGTAGAGGTTTCCGCTGTATTCCAACGGCTGGAAGGTGAAAAGCCGGTCCGTCTGCTCGGGCGTGAAGCCTGCCGAACGGCAGTACCCCTCCATGCGCATCGCGTCGGCGAAAAGCGGGAACCATCCGCACGCACGATCCGTCCATTTTTGCAGATATGCCGTCCGCTCCCTTTCCCTTTCCAGTTTTTGGATGTAGTCGGTCTGCACCGTGGCAAGTTCCCTGCCGTACTGTGCCCGCTGCCGTTGCAGACTGGCCTGCAAGTCCTCTATGCTCTCCTCGCGGGCGGCTATCTCGTTCTGAAGGCTGCGGTTGTCCGCCTCCAGCTCCTTGATTTTTCCACTGCCCAAAAGAGAACCCACCTTTGCTATGATGGCGGTCTTTGCCTCCACCTTGACCGCCTCCAGCTTTTGCGTGTTGATTTCCTTTCTGGCCGTTTCCAGCCGTTTTTCCGCCTCTTCCTGCTCGGCTTGGAGTTGTCGCACGTTCGCTTCCAGTTCACCCGTCTGCCGCCTCAAATCGCGGTAATACTGGGCGGTGGAGACATGCCGGGCTTCCGAACCTCTTACCCCGCGTTGCAGGTCGTATTTCACCATGACCTTGGCATAGTCGTCGTGGTAGGCAAGCAGTCTGGTGCGGTTCAGCACGTCGTCGGCACACAATCTGGCGGTATTCGCCTTCTTGCGGTAGGTTCGTCCTCCCTCCTTCGGTTTCTTCTGTCCCGCCTTCCTGCGCTCTCCCGTCACTATCGGTACAAGTGTGGCGTGTATGTGCGGCGTGTGCTCGTCCATGTGCAGCACCGCCGAGACCACGTTCTCCCGCCCGAAGGTCCTGTACAGCCAGTCCATGCTGTCCCGGCACCAGTCGTCCAGTTTTCCGGCTTTCTCTATTTCCATCATGTCCTCATGTGTTCCTGAGAGCATGACACGGATGGCGCGTACCTGGTCGTGGGTGATTTTCCTCCTGATGCCCGCACTGCTGATGCGGGCGGCAATCGCATCGTCACGCTCCCTGATGCCTTCGGGCATCCGGACGAGCTCGCGGTTCAGGTGCGTGCGCATGGGGTCGACGTTCGGCGCTATCACCCTGCGCTCGATATGGTCGGACATCCGGCTGTCGGATGCCCCCTTCGCTTTTCTGAAATCGAGTGAGAAATATCCCATTGTAAAGTCTTTTTAGGTTTGACAATTCCGCCTGCCGTGCGGATATGCCTCACGGCGAACGGGGTGTGCAGAGGGGCCGGCCCCTCGCCTCAATAGGGCGTTTTTAGCTGCGCTTGCGCTGCGTGAAGAAAACGCCCTATTGAGCTATGGCTTTTCACTGTGCAAAAAGCCTGCGGGATGCGTGGGTTACATTCCGATGCCCTTCCCCTTTTTCTTGCCCGGCTGCTGCACCCACTGTACTTGCTTTGCCTGCTGTACCGGGTTCACCTGCTGTGACAACTTTTTTCCGTTCAGGTAGTCGTTCAGGTCCTTGTACCCGCTGTACACAGGTGATGCGTCGCGGACACGCGAACCGTACTCTCTTTGGATTTCGCGCAGGGCTTCCAACCCGGCGCGGTCGTTGTCAAGGAAGCAGTGTATCCGCTCATAATCCCCCAGCGGCCGCAGGGCTTTGGAAAGGTTGGAAACCGAGTTCAGCACGATATAGTCCTGTCCGTTAAGGGCGGGGCGGTCGGGATGCCTCTCCTGCCGCAGCGTGAGGAAGGAGAGGTAGTCCATGAAACCTTCGAAGAGGCAGCAGGTTTCCCCCGGTTCCGTTTGCCGTATGTGGGTGATGTCTTTCGGGGCTATGCATCCCTTGAAGAACTTGTTGCGTATCTCGTAGCCTCCCGAACGGTTGGGAAAACCGACGGCAAAGTAGGGTTTGCCGTCGGTCAGATAGTGCACCTCCCTGCATTCTCTTTTTGCCAGTTCCGTATTTATCCCCCTTTCCCGCAGATAGGAGAATAAGGCGGGGGAAGAAAGCGGCATTACTTCCAACTGCCGGAAGCTTGGTTGTGATAATGTCTGCCCGCCAAAAGAGAAGGAGACGGGGCGCACGTGCGGTGCCTGCCTTGCTATCATTTCCAGAAGGTAGGGCACATGGTCGGATGCGTAGAGTTCCGCCGCCAGTGCGATGATGTTGCCGCCTTTCCCGGTGGCAAAGTCGTACCAGAGATTACGTTCGGTGTTCACCTTGAACGAGGCCTCGGTTTCCTCCCTCAGCGGTGACTTGTACCATAGGTTGTCGCCCTGCCGTCTTACGGGTGAGTACCCCAGACTGTGCAGGTATTCGGCTATGCTGATTTGTTTCGCTGTCTGAATGTCCATACGTGTAAGTGTTTGAATGAATGACTGTTTTTGTTTTTTCGCCCGCACCTTCTTATATAAGGTACGGCATATACATGGCTTCACTTAAATGCTCGTATATATAGGATACGGGTATTAAGTGAAGCGGTTGCGTGATGTCCGCGTACCGCTTCGCTTTTCCCTTATATATAGGCACCGTGAATAAAGTGAAGCGTTTTTCCGCAGCCGGGTTAATAATGGAAATCGGGCATGAAGGTGTATTTCCTGCCGTTCTCCTGCACTATCATCCGCTTGCTCCGTAGCGTGGTGATGAGTGATACCGCCTTGTGGTGGTTCAGCTTCACGCCGACGGCGGCATAGGCATTTATCAGCGCGTCCTCCAGTTCCTTGTAGCCGTATTCGCTTTTCAGTGCGAATGCCGCCTCCAGAGCGATGCGGTGCTGTTGCTCCGTGATGTGCCTGTACGCGTCAAACGGCTCCTGCTGCGGTCGTCCGGCCTTCCTCTCCTGCGGGGCATAGTTCTCCACCAGTTCGGGAAGTGCCCTGTCATTGATGCGGAAGGCGAACGGCTCGAAGTCCATCGCCCGGATGTGCATGGCCGACACCCGGCTGATGTCGCTGTTGTTCTTGTCCTTCTCCACCAGCAGCACCGTCTCGGCCTTGTTGTTCAGCTCCGTGCCGATATGCCCTCTTGCGTTCTCGTCGCCCTTGTTCTGGTGCAGTATCGTGTGGATGTGTATCTGGCGGTCGTCCGTCCACTGCATCAGCTTGGAGATGATGCGTGTGGATTCGCCGGGGCTGTTGATGTCGTACACCATGTCGCGGATGCCGTCTATCACGACAAGCCCCAGTTCCGGGGTGTTGTAGATGGCCTGCTCCACAGCTGCGATGCGTTCTTTCGGGGTGTACTTGCGAAGGGCGAGAAATTCGAGGTGCTCGCTGTCCCGGTCGGTCGGCAGTCCCGCCATGCGCAGGATGCGTTCCATCACCTTGAGACAATGATAGGGGCTTTGTTCGGTATCGACATAGAGGATTTTCCGCTTGTCCTTGGGCAGTTCCGCCGAGTACAGCAGTACCGTGCCGTTCTTCAACGCCGCCGCGACGATGGCGGAGACGTTGAACGTCTTCTTGCTTTTCGCCTTGCCGATGGACGCGCTGAAATTGCCCAGTGTGCCGACGACAGTGCCGTTCGCCTTCAGTATCTCGGGGGCCTTCTCACATTTCATGCCGATGCTCAGCCGTGAGGCCTGCCAGATGATGATGGCGTTCTCACGGGTCACTTCTTCTATACGCTCGTTACTTTCCATGGCTGCGGAGTTTTCGATTTGCGCTTCTGGCGATGGCGAGTGCCGCTTCGCCCTTGTCGTTCACACGTCTTGCGAGGCTTTCAGCCCATGACAGCAGCTCCCTGCGGGAGAACAGCAGCTTGTTCCCGTACTTGCGGAACGGCACATCCCCCTTGGCGGTCAGCTTGTAGAGGCGGGCCTTTGAAATCAGGAACCCGTGCTGTTCGAGCACCCCCACAGCCGCATCCGGCGTGAGGTTGTCGGGTTCGTTTTTCGGCAGGGTCAGCCCCGCCAGTGTCTGCGAGACGCTCTCGCTCACGATTGCCCGGAGTTCCTCGGGCGTGGTAAGAATAATCTGGTTCATGTCCTTCCTTTCTTTTTGGGTGTTTTACTATGGCTGTCGTCACAGCCGTTCCAACCGGTTGTGGCGCAAAGGAAGAATAAAGGAAAGCGAATATCAAACCGCAAATAACTTAACACGGATATGACTTTTATGGACGTTTCATGACTTTGGGTGACACTGCGTGGGGCGGGTAAAAAGAGAAACGGTGCAATAGGCGGACATAATCCTCCAATGGCACCGTTTTGCACACATATGTCAAGTGATTCGGAATGTACTATTATTTCACACCCTTTAACTTTCCGAGTTGGGAAATGACTTCTTCTATTACGAAATATTTCTCTCCCGGTATCCCGATGTCGGAGCGCGATATGAAGCCCAGCTCCTCCCACCGGGCTATGGTCTGGCGGCTCACGCCCGCCATTTTTGCCAGTACGCTCTGGCCTATCATCTCCCTGCCGAGGATGGCGGGATACCTGTACTTGCGGGTGGCGTGGCTGAACCTTATGCGTTCGATGACCGCCTCCACATTGTTTATGGTGGGCCGTACCCGCTCCTGCACGCGTATCACGGCCTCCGTTATCTCATATCCGGCAAGCCCGGGATGTCCGGAAAGCTCCTCCCATATGGCACCGAAACATTTGAGGTGCCGTATCTTTATCTCTCTGGTCTTCTTTCTTGGCATGGTCAGTCGAATTTGGTAAGTAACTGCGCGTTCTTCATCCGTTCGTCCCGCTCGAAACTGGCAAGGTAGTTCTCCGTTATGGCAAGGTTGGAGTGCCCCAGACTTTCGGATATGTAGGAGATGTTCGTCCCGCTGCGCTTGAGCACGGTGGCGAACGAGTGCCGGGCCGAATACGTGGTCACGGGGGGCAGCCCCACCGCCTCGGCTATCCTGCCCAATACCTTGTTGCATTTCTGTATGACCGTATCGACAAGGTGCTTGGTGGCGAAGCCGTCTTCCTTCCCCGTGGCGAACTTGAAGATGAGCGTGCCGGGGTTTCCGTCATCGGGGTTGCCCCAGCGGTCCATGATTTTCCGCATCTCGGGAGTGAGCACCGCACGTATGGTACGCACTTGCTTGGAAGTGTTCATCGTCTTTGCCCTGACAAAACAGATTTCACCGCCCACGATGTTCCCGTAAGTAAGATAGAGCATGTCCCGGAAGTTGATGCCGTTGCAGAGGTAGGAGAAGAACCACATGTCCCGGTAAAGCTCGGTTTCCTCCCTCCCGTCGGTATAGGTGACGAGCCTCTTTATCTGTTCCAGCGTGAGTGCCAGCTTCCTGCCCTCGGCTGAGGGTATCTCGAACCTGTTCCTGCCGAACGGGAAGTGCGCCTCCTTTATTATGCCGTCCGCCTTTGCCCGGTTCATTATCGCCTTGAGCATCTTGAAATAGACGCTGAGCGTGGACTTGCTTTTCTTTTGGCCCGTCCAGAATCTTCCGCAGCGGTTCAGCCAGTCCACCGTGACGGCAGAAAACGGAATGTCTTTCCCTGCAAACTCCTCCACCGCCGTCAGCAGTGCATGATAGCTGCGGTACGTACCCGCCTGCCCGTTATGTTTCAACTCTTCCGTCTTCGCCTTTATCGCGGCGTTCACTGTCGCGGTGGAGCATCTGCCCAGCCGGACACTCAAAAGGTCAAACGCGAAATCTCCACGTTCGGCGAGTGCCTCCACCTGCCCCTTGATGATTGAGAAGCTGTTCTCTATGTTCGAGCGTGCCTCCGTGAGCCTGCGGCTCTTGCTTTCCGCAAGGTTCGCCCAATCCTCCTTTGACAGCTCCTGCCCCGTGGAATAGTATTTCTGCCTGCGGTTGTGTATGACTTGTATCTTCACGGGGAACAAGCCGCTTTTCTTCGCCCTGCGTGCGTCCAGTACCGACAGCACCGAAATTCCGTCCTTTGAATACTTGTACATAATCTGCCGTTTTTGATGGTTCTTTACTTGGTCTGTATGCAAATATATGTGCATACGATTTGCATACAAAAATAGAGATTATCGGAAAACGATGCAAATTATTTGGAGAGAAAATTTGCTAAAATACGCTATAATACAGTGATTTGCGTATGTAGGTAAAATGGTGGAAAATAAATAAAAATGGGCTTATTTTAACGTAATGTTAACCTGCTATTAACCAGGTAAGGAAAAAAGTCTCCCTACTTTTGTTTCGTCAAAGTTAAAGAAAATATTAAAAACAAATAGATATGAAAAAGCAAAATTTTATCATCACATCGCTATTTTTATTTTGGATTATAGGAACAACCGCTGCACAAACCATTACCGGAAAGGTTATAAACATCCATGCACAAGCCATTGACGGTGCAACCGTCATCCTACAAATCATTGATTCTACTTTCGTGGACGCCGTAATCACAGATACCACCGGTTGCTTTAGGTTCAACCGGCAACCAGCATCTTATCGGCTGATTTTCCAACACATCATGTACGAAACCCTCTTATTGACAACTACAGGAGAAGACACAGGCACGATTACCCTGAAAAGTAAAGATTATGCCCTGGACGAAGTTATCGTCAAAGGGGAACGCCCTCTTGTAAAAGTGGAAGAAGGAAAATTATCGTACGATCTGTCACAACTCACCACACATAGAATCGTGAACAATGCTTATGAAATCCTTCAGCAATTACCCGGTGTACAAGAAATAAATGGCAACCTTTCATTGGCAGGCGCACACAATCTGAGCATTATTCTAAACGGAAGACCCACAACAATGAGTCACGAACAGTTAGCCATTTTATTAAAAAACACTCCGGCTTCACGTGTAGAAAAGGTAGAAGTTATGTATAGCACACCGCCGCAATATCATATAAGAGGTGCTGCCATCAACTTACTTTTGAAAGTTTATCGTCCGGAAGAAAGCGGGTTGCAAGGAGAAGTTAATGCCGGATATCTATACAATTACAGAAATGGCACACAAGGAGGAATCAGCCTACTTTACACCACTCCTAAATGGAATATAGACTTGCTATATAATACCCATTATGAACAAAACAGACAAACTACAGATACGTACTCACACCACACCTTAAAAAATAATGTATATGATATCTGTCAACACAATAACATTGACAGAAAAGGAATAACACATTATGTACGGACAGGCGCTGAATATAAATTCAATGGTAGTGCTCATATCAATTTGGCCTATACCGGTATCTTCAACCCTAACAACGATAATCATTCGTATTCCGACGGGAACATCACAACCGCAGACAATCGGACAAAAAAGGAGGCTCAAATGCACAATCTCGCTTTAGATTATCTCTCTGGCTTCGGTATGAAAGCTGGAATAAATTATACCTCCTACCATTCCGAAAGTCATCAGCAATTCACCAACAAAGACAACAAAAAACAAACAAGCGAATTTCATACGACTAGCGGACAAATAATAGACCGCTGGAAAATATACGTAGACCAGTCACACACACTACCACGAGAGTGGACCTTGAATTATGGCACCTCTTTGACTTATGCCAGTGACCATAATACTCAGTTCTATCATACCCAAAACGGAACAGATATGAGCGAACTTAACACAGACAATCGTTATAACGAATATACATATGACTTCTATGTCGGATTCAGCAAAAATATGGGAGAACGTTTGTCTTTCAGCGCATCCATAACCGGAGAATACTACAAAACGGCCCGTTATCATGCATGGGCGGCTTATCCTACAGCCGAATTAACATACGTAATGACCCCAGCGCATATTTTACAACTTGCATTCACTTCAGATAAAACCTATCCCAGCTACTGGGATCTGAGCGAAAGTACCGGCTATATAAGTGGTTATGAAGAAGTACAAGGCAATCCAATGTTAAAGCCATCCACCGACTATTCCGTAAATCTGAATTATATTTTAAAGAACAAGTATATCTTCAGCCTAGCTTATGACTATGAGCCCGATTTATTTCAGCAACTGGCTTATCAGAGTACGGAACGCCTGACATTGATTTACAAGACCCTGAACTGGGATTATCAGCAAAGTTTTTCAGCCACTGCCATCATTCCCTTCAAAATAGGCCATTGGCTGGACAGCCGTGCCACACTACAAGCAGAATACAGGCAGGCGAAATGTGATAAATTCTTCGACCTTTCTTTCAACCACAGCAAATGGATTGGATTGGGAATGTTACAGAATAACCTAACGCTGTCTACCCAACCGGACATACGCATGGAACTGACCGGACTTTATTTAAGCCCATCCATTCAGGGAAATTATGATTTAAGCAATGTATGGGCCATCCATGCCGGGTTGCGATGGAATTTTGCCAACCAAAAGGCGAGTCTTCAACTGAAAGCCACTGATCTGTTCAATTCAATGCAAGGAGATATAGATGTAACACTGCGCAATAAAGGGCAGTATATGGACATGCACATCAACAGTTATTCACGCAACGTAACTTTATCCTTTACTTACAAGTTCGGAGGCTATAAAGAAAAACAGCATAAACCAATAGACACTTCCCGATTCAAATAAAGCATCATCAATAGTATCATGACACAGTAATAAGGGGCAGATTCGTACATCCGCCCCTCATTCGATTATTTCATAACAGAAAGTATCTTACTATATTCAGACTGATTATTCAATATCTCAATAGCTTTTTTCAGATCAGGATCATCTTTCAAGCGTTGCAGTATCGCGCCACGTTGGAAATAGTAACGTTTCAAAATCTCCTGAGCAATAGCATCTTTTATCTCTTTCGAGAACCTGTCCAACTCATGATCCAAATTATGCGTCAATTTCGTTTCCAAAGCGGCAAACTCTTCTTTTGCCCCATCCATATATCCTTCAAACTCTGCTATTTCTTTCAAGTTCTTCAGCATCTTCTCACTTTGCCGATCATAAGTAAACTTACGCTTATGTAACATCTTCTTAAAATCAACATAGTCAGCATCTGTTATTGTAAAGTCTTTCACTTCCCCTACCTGAGAATGCTTGATACAATATTGGGTAGCATAATCAAAAATCATATCATCATTAAGCAGATAAAACATAATGTTTGGGAAATTTTCAACTTTCACCTCCACATCCGGACGAATACCGCCACCATCACGCACTTCACGTCCGGCTGCTGTATGGAATACATTGGTCAGGCTGTCCGGAGTACGGGCCACAGACCCGTCAGCATTACGTTTAGCATAATCAATAGCTTGAATGCATCGTCCGCTGGGAATATAATATTTTGCAGTAGTTACTTTCATGCTACTGTTATAAGGCAATTCACGAGGAACCTGTACCAACCCTTTACCATACGTACGGCTTCCTACCACAATAGCCCGATCAAGGTCCTGCAAGGAACCTGAAACAATCTCGGATGCCGAAGCTGTAGAACCGTCCACTAGCACAGCCAGCGGAATCTCTGTATCTACCGGTTCATTCATTGTTTTATAAGTGGTACCAGCTTGTTTAATCTTACCTTTTGTTACCACAATCTCTTTCCCTTTCGGCACAAAGAAATTCACTACATTCACTGCTTCCCCCAACAAACCGCCACCATTGCCACGCAAATCGAGAACAATAGATTTAGCACCTTGCTGTTTCAATTCTATCAATGCCTTCTTTATATCTTTTGAACAGTTCTCTATAGCAAAAGTACTGATAACGATATATCCCACATTATTGCCTACGATTCCATAATAAGGTACAGGGTTCGTACGGATGGTAGAACGGGTTATTTTAAATTCCATTGGCACATAAGTACTATCAGAAGTAGGTCTCTCAACTTTCAACACACAAGTTGTTCCCGGCTCACCACGCAAATTATCACTGACATACGAGGTCAGATCATTGGGAATTCTGTCTCCCTGGGCCATATCTTTTCCATTGATCTCCATGATGATATCACCGGCTTTCAGTCCTATTTCGGCAGCAGGGCTTCCTTCGGAAGGTTCAATAATAGCCACACGCTTTCGGGGAGTATAATAACGTATTACCGATCCGATACCGCCAAACTTTCCGCTAGTCATTTCCTTTAGTGTATTATCTTCTTCAGGATAGTACTCCGTGTAAGGGTCGGTCTGCGCCAACATAGCATCAATACCATATTTTATCACTTTCTCAGGATCAATAGTATCAACATAAAACATATCCAATTCCTTGAATATCGCATTGAAGATATCCAAGTTTTTTGCTATCTGGAAATTACGGTCATCACCTTTATTAAAACTAAACAAAGCGCTACCTGTCAGGCCCACGCAAATCATTAACAATATTTTCTTACTATTCCACTTCATCACTTTATGTATTTGTGAACCGCAAATTAATACATTATTCTATTCAAGCCTGTAGAAGGGCCTCTATATTTAACTTTATTTCGTCCCATTTTTTCTTTGATAAGGTTGTACCCACCACTTGTATCACATTGGATGCTAAAATAGAACCTATAATGGAACACTTCTCCAAAGAATAACCACAAGTCAGTCCATACAGAAAACCTGCTGCATAATAATCTCCCGCGCCAGTGGTATCCACGACTTTTTTTACCGGAGGTACCTCTAGTTTGATGCATTCCGTACCTTTCTTTATACATGAACCTTGGGCACCTAGTTTTACTATTACAACACTGCATTTAGAAGCAATTTCATTGATAGCCCCCCATGCATCCTTGCCTGTATAAGCCTTTGCCTCTTCCTCATTAGCAAAAACAATATCCACGTATTTAGTTATCAAAATATCGAAGAATTCCAAATCTCCTTCCACAATATTATAACTGGCCATATCCAAGCAGATTTGCAATCCAGCCTCTTTTCCTAATTGCATAGCACGAAGAATCAATTCATGATCCTGTACCAAGTATCCTTCTATATATAGATATGCATACCCCTTAAACATATCCAACGTCAGATTTTCGGCTTTCATAGTGGCAGCAGCTCCCAAATAAGTGCCAAAAGTACGTTCTCCATCCGGTGAAATGAAAGTAGAAGCCACTCCTGTAGGTAAATCACCGGCAAGTAATTTCATGTCAATTCCCTGCTTCAAACCATTTTTTTTAAAATATTGCCCAAAATCATCGTTTCCTATCTTTCCGATAAATCCCGGATGTGCCCCTAGATTAGCTAATGCCAAGACTGTATTTCCCACACTTCCCCCTGTAGCTTTATGCGTTTTCATATCAGAGAATTTACCACTGATTTTCAGAAATTTATCTTCATTTATAAGTTGCATACTTCCTTTGGGCAAACTCATCTCATCTAGTAGCGAATCATCTTGCAAAGTAACAAGAACGTCAACCAATGCATTGCCCATTCCAATTATTTTATCCATTTATCTAAAATTTTTCTGCAAAGATATTGCATATTTCGGAAAAACCTATTATCTTTGCACCGCATTTGAGAGAAAAACCTTCTTCGTTAGCTCAGTCGGTTAGAGCATCTGACTGTTAATCAGAGGGTCCTTGGTTCAAGTCCAAGACGAAGAGCACTTTTAAAGTCAAATGCAATTTTCTTCGTTAGCTCAGTCGGTTAGAGCATCTGACTGTTAATCAGAGGGTCCTTGGTTCAAGTCCAAGACGAAGAGCACAAAGGTTCGCAGATAGCGAGCCTTTTTTATTACTATATATAATAAAAGCCTTCATCACATTCTTTTGTAATTCCATTGTAATCTCCACCCGCCATTTTACTTATATTACCCTCAAAAACAAGATTTCCATTCAAATGTTTTGGAACTATCTTACTATTATTTACATTTGTTGGGAAACAAGTACTGATATGAAAACGCACATCATAGCACTTTTTCTACTTATAGGAGGAGCATTGAATTTATTTGGAGAAAACTTACATAACTTTTTCAACCGATATAATTTCAGCTTTATTACAGAAGATACTGGGTTACCCCATAACTTTATCAATGATATTTACAAAGACACTCAAGGATATATCTGGGTAGCTACTAATAATGGAATAGGACGGTATAACGGCTATCAATTTATTCATTATAATTCCCAGTCCCACTCCATTCGCTTGAAAAACGACTACGTGCATAAAGTCTGTGAGGATAAGTTTCAACGACTCTGGATAGGGTCGGAAGAAGGAATAGACCTCATTGACTTGAAACATTATACACAGATAGACACGGACAAAGAACTGCCTGCCGAATTGAAATTTCTAGCAAGTAACTACATTGCATCCATCTATCGAGACAAGCAGAATAATTTGTGGATATCGACAGACAAGAATCTATGGTATCTGGAACTAGGCGTAGACGGGCAAATAAAAGATTACTATAAACTGAAAAAAGATACAGAATCCCCCATCCACGCTGTTATTGACCTGCAAGAATACATCTGTGCAGGCATAGATAATCATGTATGCCGTATTGAAAAAGGGAGCAACCACTTACTGAAAACCAGCATGGTATCGGAGCTGCTGAAACCCTTTTCAGAAGACTGGAGAATTCTCTGCATGGAAACTGACGGGGAATTGTTATGGATAGGAACCAATCGCGGACTCTTCAAGTATAACCATACCCAGCAGAGTTTGAACCGGTACCGTTACTCCAATCATCGCCCCGGAATGCTAAGTCAAGCCTATATAACCGGAGTTAAACTGACTAGCAAAGGAGATGTCATCGTTTCCACTCTGAACGGACTCAATGTATACAATCGGGATACCGATACTTTTACTTATATCCGCCAAAACAATGAAATGCCTGACAAGTCGTTGAACTGTAATTTCATCAACTGCCTGCTGACCGACAATGAGAATATCTGGGTAGGGACTGAGATAGGAGGAATCAATTTATTGACTCCCAATTGTCTGCAAACGTATGTGTGGCAATACAACTATCTGCGAGAAACCTCTCTTTCCCCCAATCCGGTCAATGCCATCAGCGAAGACAAAGACGGAAATCTATGGGTAGGAACAGTAGAGGGAGGACTCAACAAAAAGAGCAAAGGCAGCGATGAGTTCATCCATTATACTTTTGACCAGAATAATCCCACTTCCATTAGTAACAACTCCATCCGTGGCATTCTCATTGATTCCGAAAATCATTTATGGGCATATACTTGGGGGGTCGGAATCAATGAACTAAATCTAAATATACCCCATAACCAAACTTTCCAACGCCATATCCGGGAAGACTCCATAGGATTGGAGGGAGATTTTCTAAGCAGCGCCTGTGAAGACACCATGAACAATGGTTTATGGTTTGGTACTACCAGAGGGCTTCATTTCTACCATAAAAAGACCAAGCGTTTCACCCGGGTCTTGTTTGACCGTTCCGACAATGAATTCGATGCGGTAGGGTCCATCATTATCGACCGCAAGAAACGTCTTTGGATGGGAACATCTGAAGGAGTTTTCATTATGGATTTATACTCGTTCTCCATTTCCTCCACACAATTCAGCTATACCTATTTAAAACATAAACTGACGGAACCCACTTCATTGCAATTAGAAAAAATAAACTGTATCATAGAAGATCATAATGGTACCATCTGGCTGGGAGCAAATGGGAACGGACTATATCAACTAACGGAAGAAAATGGAACACAGTTCACATTTCATAACTACACCCGCAAGGATGGGTTACCCAATAATACCATTATAGGTATTGTGGAAGATAAAACGGGACATCTGTGGATGTCCACCAACCACGGCATCGCCCAACTGGATACACAAACCATGACTTTCACCAATTATACAAAAGAAGACGGACTGCCCAATAATCAGTTTTATTGGAACGCATCTTATTATTCTCCCCAAAATAATCTGTTATATTTCGGTACTATAAACGGATTAGTCGCTTTCACCCCCGATATAGCCAAGATAAAAAAGCAGGATGCCAAAGTCAAACTGACCTCAATCAGTGTCGCCGGTACCATGGTCTATCCTCCAGCAGACGGAAAAACTCCCTGCGCGGTAACAAATTTACATACCATCCGTCTGCACGAAAAAGATCATGGTTTTTCCATCGAGTTTTCCACCTTAAACTATGGAAACTGTAACCGAGTGAAATATGCCTACCGCTTGAAAAATTATGAGAATGAATGGACAGAAACCCTTCCTGGCGAACATACTGCTAGATACAATTTCATTCCCTCCGGAAAATATGTGTTCCAAGTCCGTGCCACAGACGAGAAAGGACATTGGTCTGATAAAATAACGGAAGTCAAAGTAACCATCACTCCTTATTTCTATAAATCCTGGTGGTTCTATTTATTGCTTGCCATTCTGATCACCGTAGGCAGCTATTATTTTTATCAATGGAAAATAAGTCTGTACCGTCAACAGAAAAAACAACTGGAAAAAGAAGTAGCCCAACGCACCCATGAGCTAGAGTTACAAAATAAACAACTAGAAATAATGGCACGACACGTCGAGGAGGTAACGGAAGAAAAAATTGCTTTCTTCACCAATATCACTCATGAATTCCGGACACCAGTCACTTTAATCAACGGTCCCATCCAACGCGCCCTTGACGAAAGCCATGAGCCGGAAGTAAAGAAACAGCTACAAATAGCTGAACGGAATTCCAATTATCTGCTATCACTAGTCAATGAATTAATGGACTTCAGAAAGTTAGATGCAGACAAAGTTGTATTAAATAAGACAAACGAAAACTTTATCCGCCTTATACAAAATATATTAATGCCTTTCGAAGTATTTGCCCATGAACGGAACATAAACATCATCACCTACTTCCGGCTCTGTACCCCGTTTTGGATATTTGATGTTGAATATATGCGCAAAGCCATTATTAATCTGATATCCAATGCTGTTAAATTCACTCCCGATTATGGAAAAATAAGTTTGTATGTGGCTTCCCTTACCGACAAAGACAACCATACCTGGCTGTTCATAGATATAAAAGATACAGGTAATGGTATCGTACCCGAAGATATAGAACGTATTTTCGAACGCTTCTACCAATCCAAAAAGAGCATCAAATATCCCGTTTATGGACAAAGCAGCACAGGAATCGGACTATTCTTATGTAAGAAAATCATTTCTCTACACGGAGGCAACATCTATGCAGGAAACAATCCCAAGCAAGGAGCTTTCTTCAGAATACTATTACCTTTGGAAAAAGGTATCCCCCAAGCCGAATCAGAAAAAGAAAAATATGAGCAGAATGAACACCCACTTTCCATTCCTGCCAATGGAAACGAGAAAAAGGAAACCATCCTCATTGTTGAAGATAATGCAGATATGCGTACTTATATTTGTTCCATTCTCAAAAACAATTATCAATTAAAAGAAGCACAGAACGGTGCAGAAGCTCTTTACTTGATTCAAAGAGAAACGATTGATTTGATTGTCAGCGACCTGATGATGCCCGTCATGGACGGGAATGAATTATCCCGCCAGGTAAAAGCTAATCTGGCTACTTCCCACATCCCCTTTCTCATGCTCACTGCCCTCCGGTCCGAAGCCCAAGAAAGAATCAGCTACGAAATAGGAGTAGATGAATATCTGTGCAAACCATTTGATGAGGTTATTCTAAAATTACGTATCCGAAATATACTTGCCTTACGCCAGAAATACAAATCCATGTTCTCCACTAGTATGAATTGTGAAACATTGAATATAAACGCTAGTTCCAAAGACAACACATTTATGACATCGGCAATCAATTTAATGAAAGAACATTATGCCGACTCGGATTATAACTTAGAGCGCTTTATCCGCGATATGGGATACAGCAAAACATTAGTCAATCAGAAATTACAATCCTTAACAGGGCAATCCATTGGCCAATTTATGAGAAACTACCGATTAAATGTGGCAAAAGAGACTTTAACCAAAGTCGAATGCAACATTTCTATTGCAGAAATCGCATATGCTGTAGGTTTTAACGACCCCAAATATTTCACAAAATGCTTCAAAGAGCTGTTTGGAGTACTTCCAAGCGAATATTTTGGAAGAAAATAGTTCACTTTACTATTTTACTCCATTTGTGCACCATATTCTCCTATAGAAAGCTTTGTTTCCCTTACATTTGTAAAAAACAGAAATGCAAATGTATATGAAAAACATATTCTTATTATTGAGCTGGCTGATACTACTCCCCTCCGGTATACTGGCAAACCCTATCAAGGGAATGCTGGAAAGGATAGACAAGGGAGCATCGAACAAGTTCGTAGTCGAACTACACAAAAGCTCTAACGACTTTTTCGAGTTAGACCGGAAAGGCGACAAGGTAGTGATACGAGGTAACACCTATATTAATATAGCAACCGGCATCAACTGGTACTTAAAGTATCATGCCGGAATCCATCTGTCATGGAACGGTATGCATGCCTCACTACCCGATGTTCTTCCTCCCGTCCTCCGTAAGGAACGCCACGAAACAAACCTAGCCCTGCGTTATGACTTCAATTACTGCACCTACTCTTACTCCATGGCATTCTGGGACTGGAAACGTTGGGAAAAGGAACTGGACTGGATGGCACTACACGGAATCAACCTGCCGCTCGCTGCCGTAGGACATGAATGTGTATGGCGTAACCTATTACTCCGGTTGGGGTTTTCCAAACAGCAAATCAATAATTTTATTGCCGGTCCGGCATTCCTTGCCTGGTGGGAAATGAACAATCTGGAAGGATGGGGAGGCCCTAATCCCGACAGTTGGTATGAACAACAAGAAGCCTTGCAAAAAAAGATATTGCAACGAATGAAAGAATGGGGAATGCACCCCGTACTGCCCGGTTATTCAGGTATGATCCCCTCCAAGCTGGATTTGGGAAAGCGTATTGATAGTGGAAAAGAAAAGAAAACAGCAAGCGACACTTCCTCGGAATCCGCCCAAAGCACCCTCAACAAATGGAACGGATTCGACCGACCGGGAATCTTACTGCCCGACGATCCCAAGTTTACCCAGATTGCCAACCTTTTTTACGAAGAGACCGAAAAGCTGTATGGAACAAGTGACTACTACTCCATCGATCCTTTTCATGAAGCCAAAAGCTTGCCTGCCGGACTAGACTTCGGCAAAGCCGGCAGGGCTATTATGGATGCAATGAAGAAGGCTAACCCCAAAGCTGTGTGGGTGGTACAAGGATGGACAGAAAACCCACGTCCGGAAATGATGAAAGCGCTGAATCCCGGCGATCTGCTTATCCTTGATTTATTTAGCGAATGTCGTCCCATGTGGGGCATTCCCTCTATATGGAAACGAGACAAAGGATACGAAGAACACAACTGGTTGTTCTGCCTGTTGGAGAATTTCGGGGGGAACGTGGGCTTGCATGGAAGGATGGACCAGCTTCTTCACAATTTCTACCTGACCAAGAACAATCCACTGGCCGCTCAGCTAAAAGGCATCGGTCTGACGATGGAAGGCATTGAAAATAATCCCGTTATGTTCGAACTGATGTGCGAACTTCCTTGGCGTGCAGAAAAGTTTACCAAAGAAGAATGGATCAAACAATACATCCGCGCACGCTATGGCACAGACGATGAATCTATCCGGCAAGCTTGGCAGATCCTGGCAAACGGTATCTATAACTGTCCGGCAGGCAACAACCAACAAGGTCCTCACGAAAGTATCTTTTGTGGGCGTCCATCGCTGAATAATTTCCAAGCATCCAGCTGGAGCAAAATGTGCAACTATTACGATCCCACTACCACAACAGAAGCCGCACGGTTGATGGTGAGCGTGGCAGACAAATATCGCGGTAATAACAACTTTGAATATGACCTGGTGGACATCACCCGACAAGCCATTGCCGACCGTGCCCGAATAGTGTACAATTACGCTGTTGCCGACTTTAAAAGCTTCGACAAAAAAAATTATGCCACACACACCCGACAGTTCCTGGAACTGTTAATGATGCAAGACAAGCTGCTGGGCACACGCAAGGAATTCAAAGTCGGAAACTGGATTCAACAAGCGCGCAATCTGGGAATCACATCTGAAGAGAAAGACCTCTACGAATGGAACGCCCGCGTACAAATCACCACATGGGGAAACCGCTACTGCGCCGACATCGGCAAATTACGAGATTATGCCCATAAGGAGTGGAACGGGCTGCTGCGCGACTTTTATTACAAACGTTGGGAAAAATACTGGCAAGTACTGCAAGACCAACTGGATGGCAAACTTCCTGTACTGCCAGTAGGTAATTCATCAACCCCCACTGCCGATAATCCAGCCATGACCATAGATTGGTATGCCCTGGAAGAACCATGGACACTGGCAAAGAACATCTATGCGGCATCTGCCGAAGGTGATTGTATAGAAGTAGCGAAAGAGGCTATAACATTGATAAACAATTGATAGTAAGATGAAAAAGGAAGAGCTCAATACAGAAACCGCACAGCAGGCACCGCCCATTAAAAAGAGGCTTTTGTCACTCGATGCACTCAGGGGCATCACTGTAGCAGGGATGATTCTGGTCAACAATGCAGGAGGCAAAGTGTCGTATGCACCTTTGCAACATTCTGCATGGAACGGACTGACACTTTGTGACTTGGTTTTTCCTTTCTTTCTGTTCATCATGGGTATTTCAACATATATTTCATTAAACAAATTCAATTTCAACGTTTCCCTACAAGTGGTAACCAAGATATTGAAACGCACATTTCTTATTCTATGCATCGGATGGGCAATCGGTTGGTTTGACCATGTATGTGAAGGTGACTTCCTGCCTTTTGTCCATCTGCGCATTCCCGGGGTACTGCAACGCATTGCTTTATGTTACTGTGTTATTTCTTTTACAGCCCTATTTATGAATCATAAGTTCATCCCCGCATTAACCTTTATCTTACTAGTAAGTTACACTGTCATATTATGCATGGGGAACGGTTATGCCTGCGATGAAAGCAATATTTTATCCATTATTGACAGGCAACTTTTCGGCGAAGCGCATCTCTATCAAAAGAGCCCGATTGATCCGGAAGGATTTGTAAGCACTCTCTCTGCTATCGCCCACACTTGTATCGGTTTTTCATATGGAAAATGGATAATACAAAGCCATCAGACAGAAAACAAAGTACTCCGTTTGTTCTTGACCGGATTCATTCTGATAAGTATCGGCTATTTATTGGCAGATGCGCTGCCTTTAAATAAAAGAATATGGTCTCCTACTTTTGTTTTGGTGACCTGCGGAGCGGCTTCCATGTCACTTGCCACACTAATGTATTATATAGACATAAGGAATAAACAAAAATGGTGCCGCTTCTTCATCATCTTCGGCGTCAACCCCCTATTCCTCTATGTATTGAGCGAAGTACTTGCCATTATGATGGGAAGTACCGGATGGAAAGCGGCAGCCTATGCAGCCATTCATTCAGGAATAACCGACGCCTACCTTGCCTCAGCCGTCTACGCCCTCGTTTTCACTCTGTTTTTGGGGGGTATCGGTTATCCACTATATCTTAAGAAAATATACATCAAACTGTAACAACAGATTCACAATATATAGAGAACTATACAGTATTAAACAAGAACATATTAATCAAAACCAAAATTAAATTCTATGCTAAACGTACAATCTCTAACCCAAAGGACATTTGCACAGATAGTAGTCTTTGCATTACTCCTATTAAACAGTACACTGGCATTTGCTCAAAATCAAGTTAACGGTATTGTCACAGACAAAACCGGAGAACCCCTTATCGGAGTGAATGTAGTCGAAAAAGGTACTACCAACGGTGTTATCACTGACTTTAACGGACAGTTTACACTGAATGTAGCACAAGGAAAGACACTCGTATTCTCTTACGTGGGTTACACTACCCAGGAAATTACAGTAAAAGGATCTTCTTTGAAGATTATTATGGAAGAAGATTCTAAAACATTAGATGAAGTTGTGGTAGTAGGTTATGGCAGCATGAGTCGTAAGGATGTAACCAGCTCCATTACCACTGTGAAAGCAGACAAACTGAATGTAGGAGTTTATTCTGACCCTGGACAGTTGCTGCAAGGTAAAGTCCCTGGTTTGACGGTAGTACAAAGCAGCGATCCGACTTCTGGTACTGCTTCTATCTCTTTACGTGGGGCTTCTTCTCTGCGTACCGGTGCGGCAATGGAACCTTATTATGTTATTGACGGTATTCCCGGTATGTCATTAAGTCTGATTGCTCCCGAAGATATTGAAAGCATTGACGTACTTCGTGACGCTTCTGCAACGGCTATTTATGGCTCCAAGGCTGCTAACGGTGTAATCTTGATTACCACCAAAAAAGGTAGTAAAAGTGAGCACACTTCTGTAAACTACAGCGCATATCTTGCATTTGACAACATTGCCAAGCGTTTAGATATGATGACTGCCGACGAACTCCGCACCTATGCCAAGGAAAATAACATCACTCTTCCGAATGACAAAGGAGCAAACACCAATTGGAACGATGAAGTACTGCGCACAGCAATCAGTCATAACCATAACGTTTCTATCAATGGCGGTTCAGAAAAGACTCAATACAGTGCCAGCATGAGTTATCAAAACAAACAAGGTATCGTACGTGGTACAGATTTCGAGCGTTTCGGCGGCCGCGCATTTTTGCAAACCAAAGCACTGAATGATCGGCTCACCTTAGCCTTTAACGTGAATGCCGCACAATCAAAAGGTACCACCGTTGATTCCGCCAAAGATGGCCAATCCGTATTCGACGCCATGAATTATTATTCTCCACTAGTTCCTGTCACCAACGCAGACGGTTCTTGGTATAGCGACAAAACTATCTCCCAAAACTTCAATCCTGTATCCATGATCAATGAAGATACTTTTGAAAACAACAAGAAACTCCTTCAAGGAACAGCCAAAGGTACTTTAGATATCACTAAGGACTTAAAATGGAACTTAAGTCTTTCCTATCAAGACGAACAATATATATGGAACGAATACCATACCAGCAAATCCCAATATAACACCCGAAATGGCGAAGCTAAACGTATTGCAACAGAAAACAAGAAAAAAATTCTTGAAACATACATAAACTATGATCATACATTCGCCAATATCCACAAACTGGGCCTGATGGCCGGTTATTCATGGGAACAGAATGATGACAATGACAGTTTCGGTCTGGATGTCTACGACTTTTACAATGATAACACCACTTTTTATAATCTGAACCTTGCCAATAAAATGGATTGGCAGAATGGCGGTATCACCAGCAATAATAACGGTCATTTGGAAACTTTACGTATGATCTCATTTTATGGACGTATCAACTACTCCTTCAACAGCAAATACCTGCTTCAAGCAACAATTCGCCGTGACGGCTCCTCTGCCTTTGGAAAGAACAACCGTTGGGGAACTTTCCCATCCGCATCGTTGGCATGGCGCATGAGCGAAGAAAAGTTCATCAAAGATTTAAATGTTTTCGATGACTTGAAGTTCCGTGTTGGTTATGGTGTTAGTGGTAACTCACTCGGATTCGGAGCTTATTCGGCTATTCAGACTTACAGTACTTCAGGTTGGTTCAACTATACAAACGCCAATGGCACACAGAACAGTTACCATACCCTAGCAGCCGCCTCAAATGCCAATCCAGACCTAAAATGGGAACGTACAGCCATGTTGAACATCGGGCTGGACTTCAGCTTCTTTGGGGGCAGATTAGGAGGAACCATCGAATACTATGACAAGCGTACCAGCGACCTGATATACACTTACGAGGTTTCCACAAACCGCTATCCTTTCGGAACCATGCCGGCCAATGTGGGAGATATCAGCAATAAAGGTATTGAATTTACCATAAATGCCACTCCTATACAAACAAAAAATTTCTCTTGGCAAACCAGTTTGAACTTATCTCATAATAAAAATAACGTAGAAAGTATATCCAACAGTGAATATTCCGTAGATTATATCCGTGCAGCCGATCCTGAAATCGCAGGTTATTCTTCAAATGCAGACGTACAGCGCATCATGGAAGGACATCCTATCGGCACCTTCTACACCTACGAATGGGCCGGCTACAATAACCAAGGAGTATCCATCTTTTATGTACACGATCCTGAAACGGGTGAACGTACAGGCGAAACGACCACAGATCCTGAAACTGATAGAGACCGTACTATTACCGGCTGCGCACAACCTGATTTAAATTTAGGCTGGAGCAATAACTTCCAATACAAGAACTGGAATCTCGACTTATTCTTTACTGGTGTTTTTGGACAAGATATCTACAACGCCACTGCAGAACAATACTCTAATGTTTCTTTTGTGAAAGAAGGCCGCAATGTATTAAAAAGCGTAGCTACCGAACACCGTGCTACTGACACACAATCTCAAGCACCATCCAATCGCTGGATAGAGAACGGTAGTTATTTCCGTCTGTCCTCAGTCTCATTGGGATATACTTTCGGCAAAATTGGTAACTGGATAAACTCGCTCAAGCTATACGCCACTTGTAATAATGTATTCACCATTACCGGTTACTCCGGCCGTGATCCGGAAATCAACCTTGGAGGCTTGGAACCGGGCATGGACAGACGTACCAATTACTATCCGCGTACCCGTTCATTTATGATCGGTCTAAACGTGAACTTCTAACCATATAATTGAAAACTGATATGAAAAATAACATAAAATTAACAACCTGGCTGGTAGGTAGTCTGCTTACCTTCTCCGCCTGCACAGATCTAAATGTGGATCTTAAGTCCACTTATACCGAATACCCGGATTCCGAAATTGCCAAGGAAGCTAAAATGGCAGGTTTGTATTATGGATTCGGCGGAGCATTAGGACGTCGTTATATGGAAGCTGCCCTGCTGTCTTCCGATGAGTTCATGGCAGTAACATTTGGTGGTAACTGGTATGATGGCGGCAACTATATCCATTCCTCTCTTCACGCCAGCCTTCCAGGCGACGCACACGTGGACTGGGCTGGTGATATTCCGGCTGCAATCACAAAATGCAACCAAGCAATTTTTGACTTGGGTGGAGAAGATGAAAACAATGCCGAACAGGAAGCCTTGATTGCTCCGGCACTTGCCATGCGTGCTTTCTATCATTTTATTTTTATGGATACATTCGGAGCAACTCCCAAATTAGACCACTTGATCGGCGATTCTGAAGCTATCGACCGTTCTCCCCGTTCCGAAATTACAAAATTTATCGAAAGCGACCTGCTCCGTGCTTTGGCTTCTGGCGGTTTAAAAGAAGATGTTGATGCTTCCACTTATGGCAAACCAACCAAATGGATGGCTGAGGCTCTCCTTGCCAAACTCTATATAAACTGGGCTGTTTATACCTGTGATGATGTAGCTACTTATGATCCAAGCATGACTAATTCCAAATTGAATGATGTCATAAAATATTGCGATGATATCATCGCCTCCGGTCATTTCGATCTCAGTGATGGTTATCGCAAGAAATTCATGCCAGACAACGGCTATCAGATTAAGGATTTCATCTATGCAATGCCATACCAAAATAATGAAACATCAACCAGAGCCAATACTTACGCCCGTTTCCAATTCTGGCCTAAATTCAACAATGATGGTGCGGACGGTAAAGGACTGTTCGGCATAACACTATCCCAAAATGCCGGAGGCATTTTCATCGTTACTCCCGAGGCGGCAGACCGTTTTTGCCTGGAAGGAGATGAACGCAATGAGATCATCATGAAAGGTGCGATCAACTATTATGACATCAGCACACATACAATGGGAACAGAACCTTATATATACAACGGACAACAAGTTGTCCTCACCAAGAACATCACCATCTTGAATGACCAAATGGATCTTGGAAATGACTTGAACGCATGGTGCCAGGGATACCGATGCATCAAATGGGCTATTCAAGCAGACGATTATAACCTCTATAACCGCAATCAAAGCAATGATGTACCTATCTTCCGTTATGCAGATATTCTGCTGATGAAAGCAGAAGCTATTCTACGAGGGGCAACAGCCACTAACGGCGACACGCCACAATCCCTATTCAACCAAATACGCAGCTATTGTAACGCTCCATTATTAGAGCATACTCCTTCATTAAACGAGTTACTTGAAGAGCGTGGCCGTGAATTTTATGCAGAGACATGGCGACGTAATGATCTAATCCGTTTTGGAAAGTTCGAAGACGACTGGGGATATAAAAATCAATATCATCCGGAAGCTCAAACCGAAAAATGGCGTAGGATCTTTCCTGTATCTGTCGGCTTGATGAATTCAAACACCAACTGGAAGCAAAATTACGGTTATTAATAAATTAAATAAGTTTTTATAAGGGCTTGTTACAGCAAGCTCTTATAAAAAACTTTAAAGCAAAAAATAATTCATGAAACTTCATCAAATCTTATTGCTTCATATTGCGACATCTATCTTGGCATTATTCCCATCTCCTATATATGCCCAAAAAATGATGTACCAGGACTCTATCGAAATCGTAGTACACAGAGGAGCGAACCATATAGCGCCGGAAAACACCATTCCATCAGCTCTAGCTGCATTGGAACATGGAGCCGGCTGGATAGAAGTGGATGTGCGCAAAAGTAAAGACAATATACTTTATAATCTGCACGATGAAACTTTGGACCGTACTACCAACGGTAAAGGTCCCATTCAAGATATGCTATCCAAAGATATTGAAAAATTAGACGCCGGCAGTTGGTTCAGTTCTCAATTTACCGGCATTCACGTACCCCGTATAGCCGAAATGCTAGACACCCTACAAGGAAAGGCACACATTTTTTTTGATGTAAAACGAGGAACTCCGATAAAAGATTTGGTTATATTAGTACGCCAAAAAGGATATGAAAATAAAAGCTTCTTCTGGTTTGCAGACTCTGAAATGCTGAAAGAATTTATCAGAATCGCTCCGGAAATGAAGATTAAAGTAAATGCCTCCAATATAGCAGCTCTGAAGAAATGGATGAAAATATGCACCCCGGCCTATGTAGAAACAGATATCCTCAATATCACCCCTCAATTCAAAGAATTCTGCAAAAGCAATCATATCAAGATAATGGCTGCTATTCAGAATGCGAGTGAAAAAGAATATAAAAAAGCGATTGAAGCCCATCCCGATTTAGTCAATCTGGACCGGCCGGAACTCTTTGTAAAAATGCTCCGTCAGGAGATTAAAAAATAACCCTTTTCCAAGAAGAGCCATGAAAAGTACCCTATCTTATCTGCTGATTCTATGTAGCCTGTTCATGTCTTGCACCGGACATCAGGAAGAATCCCTATTGTCCTATGTAGATACCCGTACGGGAACTGCACCGAGCATAACCCATACCGCAGGACTTTTCGGCAAAAATACCGAAGAGTACGGACAGACGCTGCCTGCCGTCCTAGAGCCCAACGGAATGAACTTTTGGACTCCCCAGACACAAGATACAGAAATAAAATGCAAGGCTCCCTATTATTACAAAGATAAGAAGATACAGGGGTTCCGCAATTCACATTGGATTGTCGGAGGGTGTACACAAGATTACGGTTCCATGACCTTGATGCCTGTATCGGGTACACTGAAATATCTCCCCCAAGACCGAGGAAGCCTGTTCTCTCACCAAGAAGAAACAGCAACGCCTGCCTATTACTCCGTCCTTCTCAAAGATTATTCCATTTTTGCAGAAATGACCGGACGTTCCCGTTCAGCCATTTTCCGATTCACTTATAACCAACCGGAAGATGCTTATCTCATAGTCAATCCTAACAGCGATGAAGGAGAAGGATATATTGAAATCGATACTATAAAAAAACAGATACGCGGATACAATCCCGTACACCGTATCTATCAAGGCTGGGGAGCCCCCGCCGGATACAACGGGTACTTTGTCATTGAATATCAAAATGAAATAGAGGAATATGGTACATTCCGGTATGACAGTCTCTTCGCCGGACAACGACAGATAGCCGATGGAACAGGTATAGGTGCATATCTCCGGTTCAAAATACACCCAGAAGAACCCGTATTAATCAAAGCCGCTTCCTCTTTTACTGACATGGAAGGCGCTCAAAAGAATCTGGACACCGAGATACCTCATTGGGATTTTGACCGCACCCGGCAGGAACTGAACTCCATCTGGGAACAAAGGCTTTCACAAGTTACAGTACAGACAAACAACCGAAACGATAAAGAGAAATTTTACGGAGCACTCTACCGTGCCTCATTCCTGCCACGTACATTCAATGATGTAGACGGGCGCTACCCTTCTTTCTCCACAGGACACCCGTTCAGACAATCAGCCAACGGTAGAAATTACTATGAAGATTACAGTATGTGGGATACTTACCGTGCTCTCCATCCGTTAATCAATATCCTGACCCCAAAGAAAGCCGGAGACATGATGCAATCATTGGTGGACAAATATGAACAAGGCGGCTGGCTGCCTATATTTCCTTGTTGGAACAGTTATACCGCAGCCATGATAGGCGATCATTGCATCTCCGCACTGGGAGATGCCTATATCAAAGGAATCCGTAATTTTGATATCAACAAAGCTTGCGAAGGAATGCTCCAGAACGCATTCAAGACCCCCTCCACCTATGAAGAATACAAAAACGGAATGGGACGACGCGCCTTGAATTCTTATCTGAAATATGGATACATTCCTTTGGAAGACAGCGTACCGGAAGCCTTTCACACCTGCGAACAAGTATCACGTACTTTAGAATATGCATACGATGATTTCGTATTGGCCCAAGTTCTGCAAAAGTTGGAAACATCAGATGATAACTTTCCTGATCCACAAAAAACAGAACTTTATGATACACTAATGATACGTGCACGATATTACCGTAACGTAATAAACCCTGGCACCGGATATGCCCAAGGCAGATACGCTGACGGCAGTTTCCTCAGCGATACCGGTAACGTTTTTTCCTTCACTCGCTTCATCACCGAAGGAGCTCCCTGCCACTATACTTGGTATGCTCCCCATGATGTATACGGACTGATGGAATGTATGGGTGGAAAAGAAAAATACATCGCCAAACTGGATTCCATGTTCAGCGAACACCGCTACTGGCACGGCAACGAACCTTGCCACCAGATAGCCTACCTCTTCAACTATGCCGGACAGCCTTGGAAAACCCAACGCGAGGTGCGTCATATTATGGAAACAGAATATCTGAATGCTCCCGGTGGACTGTCAGGTAATGATGATGCAGGGCAAATGTCTGCCTGGTATGTATTTTCTGCTATGGGATTCTATCCGGTATGTCCCGGTACACCTTATTATATAATAGGAAGTCCTTCTTTTCCCCGGATGAGTATCCGCTTGGAAAACGGAAAGACATTCACCATATTAGCCCACAACGCCAACAAAAAAAATATATATATCCAGTCAGCAAAACTAAACGGAAAAGAATATGACAAGAATTACTTTACACACCAAGATATAATACAGGGAGGAACATTAGAGTTCCAGATGGGCCCGAACCCTAATACAAACTGGGGAGCACCCGCCCTCAGCCTGCCTCCCGACAATATGAAATAAGTACAAAAAATAAAAAACAATCCATATGAAGAATCAAACTATCATCAGCCTCTTATGCTGCCTCCTGTTGTTTGTGACAGGATGCAGTATTTCCCATCAAGGGAACACGTACGACATCATGACCTATGGAGCCAAAGGAGACGGACAAACAGATGATGCCGCCGCTATACAACGCGCCATCAATGCCTGTTCCGCTGCCGGTGGCGGAACCGTAATCATTCCTGCCGGACACACCTTTCTATGCGGCCCGCTATATTTGAAATCCTATGTGAACCTTCATCTGGAACCCAACTCCCGATTGCTGGCCAACCCCGATGAAAGCATCTATACAGAAAGCGCATTCCGCGAAAACCGTGGCGAAGGAATGATGTGGATCAGTGGAAAAGACTTAAAACAAATATCCATTACCGGTACAGGAGAAATAGACGGAAACGGAATCGCCTTCATGGGCAAAGAGCTGGATGATTCCTACGAGCTGAAGCCCGTCACTGATTTTGACCCACGCCCACATGTGCTTACCCTTATCAATGTAGAGAAGACCGTTATCCGTGACATCACGATCCGGAACAGCGCCTATTGGACAATACACCTGATAGGCTGTTACGATGCCTTGATTGACGGCATCTCTTTATTGAATAATCTAAAAATACGCAACGGTGACGGTATTGATGTGGATCACTCCAAAAAAGTACGTATAGCGAACTGCTTCATTGAATCGGGCGATGACTGCATTTGCCTGAAGAATCGTCGGGAATTTGAAGAATATGGCTCTTGCGAAGATATTGTAGTGACTAATTGTGTCATGACTTCACGCTCATGCGCCATCAAGATTGGCTCGGAAAATATGGATAAAATTGAGAATGTATTATTCAATAATTGCATTATCAAAAACAGCAACCGGGGCATCGGCATACAAAACCGGGATGAAGGTACTGTGAGCAATATCATTTTCTCCAATATATTAGTAGACTGTATGTTCTATTCTGATGTATGGTGGGGTAAAGCGGAACCTATCTATGTCACCTCATACCCTCGTGCCGTAGGCAATCATAAAGATGCAGGCTGGCGTTTCCCCAAAGGTGCAACGAAAGGACACTCGGGAGAAGTCAGCAACATTTTCTTCAATCAGATTAAATGCACTAGTGAAAACGGCATTTTCGTAGGGGGAGACACTCCGGAGAAGGTGCACCATATCTACTTTGATGAAATAGATGTCAAGTTGTTAAAACGTACCGATTATGAAGGCGGTGTGTATGACAAACGTCCTTGTAACGGAGATGGTTTTGTATATGACAAGACTTATGCTTTCTATCTGGACACCGCTTCGGATATCCGGATTACCGGCTATAACATTTATTGGGCCTTCCCTCAATTGACACAAGCCGGAGGAGAAATCAAAAAGAAGAATACAATACGTGTAAAAATAAACAAGAAATAATTATGACCCACATTCCATTCAAAGTTTCTTTGTTTAGACTGGTCTTCCTGCTGCTGCCCGTGACGGTCGCGGCACAGGAAGCCAGACTTTCTGATTACGTAGATCCCAGAATCGGTTCGGAAGGACTGGGACGGGTATTTATCGGCCCCTCCTGCCCTTATGGTATGGTGAAACCATCGCCCGATTGCACTGTCCATCCCAATAGTGGTTGGCTGCCTATGCCCGAACAAGTTAACGGGTTCTCCCAAGTACACGTCAGCGGGACAGGAGGAGGTCCTAAATATGGCAACATACTTGTCATGCCTTTTGGCAAAGGTATGGATCAGCTCAATCATATAGACTATCGCAAAGATGAAACAATCCGCTTGGGCTATTATGCTACCGAATTCCAGAGAACAGGCATATATACTGAAATAACAACTGCTCCACGCGCCTCATTCTACCGATTCACCTATCCCGAAGATTCCTTAAAATCCCTGTTGGTTGACGCCGGCTTCTTCCTGGGTGAACAACCGACCCCCGATGCCCGCGAAGCACAACAATTTGTAGGTTCGGAAATTCAAATCATATCCGATCACGAAGTAATGGGATATACCCGTATTCGCGGAGGTTGGAATAACGGACGTGCCTACACCGTTTATTTTTATGCAGTAACCGACCATCCCTTTGTACAAACGGCCACATGGAAAGGAAGCCAGATCAGCAATGAACGATACCAGCCAGACTCCCAACAAAAAACCGGAGCTTTGTTGCGTTTCCCTTCTTCTGCAAATACCATTCAACTGAAAGTCGGAATTTCATTTATCAGTTCTCTCAAAGCCAGAGAGAATGTATGGAACGAAATACCTCATTGGTCATTTGAGGACACCCGGCAAGCCTTATTGGCACAATGGGAAAACTTATTGCAACGCATTGATATAGCCTCAAATACACCCGAAAAATATAAGCGTATGTTTTATACCGGTATCTATCATACCATGTTAATGCCTGTAGACCGTACCGGTGAAAATCCATTATGGAGTGATCCGGAACCTTATTATGATGATTTTTATGCTATCTGGGACACCTACCGCACCTCAACTCCACTTATCACACTGATTGACCCTCAAAGAGAAACAGACATTGTACGTTCACTGATCAATATCTATAAACGGGACGGCTACATGCCTGATGCACGAAGCGGAAATTGTAACGGACGGACACAAGGCGGCTCCAACGCCGAAATTGTTATAGCCGATGCATTTGTAAAAGGACTACCAAACATAGATTACCATCTGGCTTTGGAAGCTATGCTGAAAGATGCGACCATACCGCCCGGAGGTAACGAAGAAGCGGAGGGAAGAGGCGGACTGATTCCTTATCTGGAATTGGGATATATTCCATACGGTATTCCCCGAGCCGGAAACCGCACAATAGAATACTCCTATTGTGATTATACCATAGCCTTAGTAGCAAAAGGACTAGGCAAGACAGACTTGTACCAGCAATACTTGAAACAATCTTCCAACTGGAAGAACTTGTGGCGGGCCGATTATGAACATGCAGGAGTCAAAGGATTCATACTTCCCCGGGATAAAGAAGGAAACTGGTTAGACAAAATACCTTTCGGAAACTCCCATATCCAGAAACCCACCTTCACATATACTCCCGTTACCTTTGAAGGTCCTTGGTATACTCCTTGGTGGAACATGTTCTTTTATGAAGCCTCCTCCTGGGAATATTCACTCAGCATTCCGCATGACGTACCCGGACTCATTGAACAATGTGGCGGAAAAGAGAAGTTTGACGAACGGCTGGATATTTTCTTTGACAAGGGTTTCTTCAATGTGAATAATGAACCCTCCTTCCTCACTCCCTGCCTATACCACTGGGTAGGGCGTCCGGATAAAAGCGGCGACCGCATCCATGAAATTATCCAGAAGAACTATAATGACGGTTCTGCCGGTCTTCCCGGAAATGATGACTCCGGAGCCATGTCATCGTGGTTGGTATTCCACATGATGGGGTTGTACCCCAATGCCGGACAAGACTATTATTTAATCCATACCCCTCTACTGACAGAGAGTCGTTTCCATTTACAGGAAGGCAAAACATTCACGATCAAAGCCGAAGGGCTTTCCGAAAAGAACAGGTATATCCAGTCGGTGCTATTGAATGGAAAGAATTATCCATATTCCACCATCCGCCATCATGATATCATCAGAGGAGGCAAGTTGGTTTTAAAAATGGGTCCCCGTCCCGGCAACTGGGGGGAGCAAGCTATTTCCCGAATCTAAAGAGTAACGTATGATGAAGAAAAAACTTTTTATATGCTTTCTGCTTATCGGCAGCCTGATGGGAAGCGTAATGGCACAAGGTATCATTACCCACCCTCTGTTATTCGTATTCAAACTGCATGGACAAACCCGAAAGTACCAGTTTACTTTCAGCCAGTCCAATGACACCCTTTATCTGCATTGGGGAATTGAAAGAAACACCCGATGGCAATCAGGCAGTTACGCCATGCCCCAAGAAGCTTTAAAAACGGCTGCCGGACTAAGCTTCTTACAACCGGAAGACGGACGGCATATCTGTCTCCCCGCTCAAGAGACCTTCGCCCTGCTTTCAGCAACCGCCTATCAAGAACTGAAAAGTCAAAAGGAATTTCACTATAATCAAACAGAATACCGGCTGGCTGATACGAAGTCACAAGCCATGGGGTACCCCCTGCTGCATGTAAACGACTCAGTAGACGGATGCGAAATGTGGATTATGGACAATCCGGATTTCCCTCTGATATGGGAGATACAAAACAATCCGCTCGGCATCAATTGGAAGGCAGTCCCCGTAACTCTCCCTGCACACCATCTGAAAGAAGAGATCATGCAAAGCCCGGAAAAGATGGGCAGTATCTATTATGCTTATCCCACGCCAGACGGCATACGGACTCCGGCACCCGAAGGTTACAGCCCTTTCTACGTCAGCCATTACGGACGCCACGGTTCCCGCTGGATGACTTCGGACGAACGCTATCTGGAAGTCATTCGTGTCTTTGATACGTTTCACGAGAAATCAGGACTTACCGCTTTAGGTGAGGATGTCCGGCTCAGACTTCAGAAAGTATGGGAAAACGCCCGCGGACGTGGCGGAGACTTAACTTCATTAGGAGAACGACAACATAAAGCCATAGCCAGACGACTGTATCAACAATACCCCCAAATATTCCGGGACAGTGCCTGCATATCGGCACGTTCCAGCACCTCCGTGCGTTGCATCATGAGTATGTCCGCATTCTCGGAACAGCTGAAAGAGCTCAACCCCTCCCTCCGGATTACCCGTGAAGCCAACCGGAGATACATGGACTACATAGCCTACACTTCACCGGAACTTGAAGAGTTCAGTTCGGACAGTGCTGCATGGAGGACCGGCTTCCGATGCTACGAAGAAAGCCATATTCGTCCGGAACGATTGACCGCCACGCTCTTTACGAATCCCCAAGAAGTGAAAGACCCTCGCGGACTTATGATGGGACTCTACTGGATTGCATCGGATATGCAAGATGTAGAGTTACCGCTTTCCTTCTACGATTTGTTTGAAAAAGAAGAGCTGTTCAACATTTGGCAGTCCATCAATTACCGGATGTATATCTGTAACGCCAATGCTCCGCTCAATGGAGGTGTAGCTCCCGAAAGTGCAAAATCTTTATTGAAGAACATTATAGAAAGTGCCGACCACGCCATTCGCAAAGGAACTCCGTGCGCCACCCTCCGTTTCGGGCACGACACCAACCTGATTCGTCTGTTGGCACTCATGCAAGTAGAAGGATGCTCCAATCAAGAGACAGACCCCGACCGGTATTACCTGGCCTGGCAGGATTTCCGCATCTCACCCATGGGAGCCAACCTTCAATTGATCTTTTTCAAGAACGGACAAGGAGAAGTTATTGTAAAATTGCTACATAATGAGAATGAGGTAAAGCTACCTATTGACAGCCCTATCGCCCCTTACTATCAATGGGAAGCGGTAAAAGCATTCTACAATCATTTATAGACATACAAATTGAGAAACAGCAACTTTCCTTCAAAGAGTCAATCTTCCTATTAGCTAAGGCTTTTCTTGCCTACAATTAAGCCCTTTCTTACGGTTACCTACTACAGTCTCCCTCAATGGACTATAGAGTCCATTGAGGGAGACTGTATGGTCCACCCAAGCGGACCTTACAGTCCACTGGCGGAGTCTGTAGTAGGTAGCCGTAAGAAAGGGCTTAACTATATGGAAGAAACGGCTTACATAACCGCCCTATTCCGGTTTTATCTTTTTCAGATAATCAGAAGGAGCCATACCAAATTCATCTTTAAAACACTGACGGAAATAGACTGTACTGTTATCGCTCATGTCCCACTTCGGTATGCAAATGACTCAGACATTCGAGACTATCGAATATTATACTTACGGTCTGATAGAGAATTACAACGGCCGTAACCACAGTACCGATTTGGTCATCTATTGTCAGAGCGTAGACGAGCTGTTCTATTCCTACATCCGTCCGCAGGAAACAGAGACCAAGACCTATATCCGCTAATGGAAGCAGTTGAATGCCACAAGCAAAGGCTGGAAGTGATAGCCGTTGCTCCGTTCTCAGCTTCCCCCCTGCACACATCATCTATTCACTAGACGAGAGGTCAAAGGATAAAGCCACTCACCCAAAGTAAAGAAGGCCGATCTCACCAATCATAGATAAGGCACAGATGGGCTTGAGGTATGTGAACAGCTGGGACAGACCGCCACTCGAACAGTACATGTTGCCTTGCGGTGATTATGAGTTCCCCTTCATCCTGACTCCGGTCAAACATAACGTATATCTGGAATAAAAACGGGAAAAATTAAAAAAGCATGGGAGAGTTCCCCGATAGGATGCTTTCCCATGTTCTTATATAAGATTAGAACTGAGTTTCTAAATAGTATCAAAATACCAATTGAATTTTCTTTATAATTATTCCTTTGTCTTTCAGCTGTTCCACAGGATAGATTTCATCACGCAAGGATATTTGTACAAAATCTATATTTTCCCACTTCAGCGGCACATTGTCATTGTCTCGGGTAGATGCGGGATAATAATATGGAGTAATACCTCCAGGATATTCTTGAGGTAGAATAACTCCCTTGGTTGGCCTTAGAGCTGAAACGGGAATAAGAATCTGCTGCATGTCGGGCTTGATAGAGAAGGTATTTCCATAGCCACGGCCTTCCGTATCAATAAAATTGATGATAGCTTTGTCTGTATTAGTCAGTCCTTGTGCTTCGATTCGGATGTACTTGGGTGTAGATGTCTTCCAATCGCGACTGTCGATAAGGGGAGATATGTATTTGGATAGGGTGACATCGCAAGGTAATTTGTAAGTATCCTTACGCTCTAGGTCGGGAGTGGTGATCCGGAAGGCTTTGACCATCTCATCGCCTACATAGACCTGTGAAACTTGGTTGTCGGGGCTATTGTGTGGTCTGCTTCGCCTCAGTTTTCTTATATTGTCATTCTTGTCCAAAAGGGTGAGGGTAGTATTATTATTCACGATGCGCAGATTGTATTGCTCCTGTTCATAGTAGCCAAACTCGTCGGCTGCGCCGATGATCTTGGCGGGAAATAGTAATTTGCCATCAGTATATTCTATGCCGAAGTGATAGCCAATTTCACCTAATGGATACTTGCTTAGGTCTACTTCTGTCTCATAACGGAAACCACTCTTGTGCGCCATGGGGATGCGCTTTCCACCTCTCCAACCTGACAGAATGTAAAGATTGACTTGTTTGGGCAGTGTGGGACCATACACCTCACATGCGAAAACGCCTGGGCGACTTTGCGGCATTTCTGTCAACGTGGAGTTGTTTACTTTCCAATCTTTCATGGCTTCCTTATTATAGTATTCCTGATTGGGAAGTGCTTCGTAGTTTACTAACAGGTTGTTCTTGAATGTATATTTACCGGGATATATGCAAAGTGCTGTTTGTAAACCAGGCAATTGAATGTGGATGTTACGATTGAGACAAACGGCCTGACGGGCAACCCGGTTCACGCTTCCTGCCTTGAAAGGATCGTCAACGTTCATAATGTCGGGATAAACCTCTAATTTCCATTCGTTATCGGCTACCTTGTCAATGAAATAGATTCCGGTACCTTCATATTGTACAACGGGAGATGACCCCACACCAGCAATATGTTTCAGGGCTTTCACATTTTTGGGTTGGTCGGTGGTATTGTTAGAATAGTAGAACATGTCCTCGGCATTCAGCTGTCCCAAATCTTGGTAAAAGTCTACCTTAAAGTCTCCGAAATTGTTATTTTGTGGATAGTATCCATAATGCTTCCCTCTGGGTATGCGTTTCATCACTTGAGCCGAAATCATACCGCCGATAGCTTTGGATGGGGTATATACCATATTTAGAAAATGTGTTTGCCAGCTTAAATTGCGTGAAGCTGTTTGATGTTCATCGTAGGAGAACATGGTTGCAAACTGTATGCCTCCGCGCCTATACTCTCGTGTCATGGCAGGCAATAAGTAGCCGTTTTCCGTGTCCGTTGCATCAAATTCGTACACAAGGCGGCTCTTGCCTTTCAGCCCATCTTTTACCAGAGGCTCATATCTGTCTACAAAGTGCAATCCGTTGTCTATGAAACGATGTCCGTTATTCAGTGCTTGTGGATACCAGGCGTAGGTAGCTCCGTCTACCATAGATTTCTGAATGGCTGGCGCTACATCGAAATTCTGACTCAGATTGTAGTATATCAGCTTTTTACATCCAGTGCTTTTGATAGCTTTACACATGCAATTGATGTATTTCACCATGCCTGGAATATCATTAGGAAACTGTGTGGGTTCGTTAATAATTTCTACATAGATGATATTGGGTTCGTCCTTAATACAGCGTCCTGTATAACGGTTGACATGGTTTAAGATGTCCGTCATATAGTTTATCTGACACTTAATTGCCTTTTCATCGTGTATCAATGTGTTTTTGGCAAAAAGTTTAGCATAGCCGGTATTGGAGTTGTCATTCATTTCGGGAAACTGTGAATCGTACGTCACAATAGGCGAGAAAAGCATGTAGATACCTCGTCTGCTGGCTTCGGCAATTAGATAATCCATCATATTCAAGTGGTCGTTGTCTATCAGATGCCCGTCAGGATCAGAATTCTGAAAGTCTCCCCAAAAGCAGATGCGCAAGGCATCCCATCCCATGCGTTTAAAATGATCCATGTCTTCGCGAACCATCGCTTTGCGGTCGGCGTTTACATAGCCTGCCGCACGGTAGTCGCATGATGAGGGCAGACAGTAATTGGCACCGAACAATGCCACTTCCTGATTATTTTTTTTCCAGCGAACTATGCCGTCTTTATCTTGAAAGACCAACTCTTGCGCTTGAAGTACAATAAGTAGACTCCATGCAAATAATACTAAAACAGATATTTTTTTCATAACAGATAAGTTTTTGATACGTTCACAAACATACTTGTTTTTTCTACATTGGGATCATATCCAATAGACAATTTATAGCACATAATTTCCATCTTTTTTCGGCTTTTAGATTTCTTTAATGCTGTCTTTTTTGTGTTAGCATCTGTCCTAAATCTCCATTTGCAATACTCTCTGGATAATTACATTTGCATTCATCAAATATTAATTATTAACCAAATTAATTTAAGCTATGAACAAACAAAGAATGCTTGGCAAAAGAAGAATTCAATATTTTCGGCTTTTGCATGATGCAAAACAATCTTCTTTAAGAAGGACCTATTCATTAATGGCCCTTTGCCTGTTCTGTGTGATCAATGCATTCGCACAGAATGTAAAAGTAACCGGTAGAGTAACCGATGAAGCAGAGGAAGCCATTATCGGAGCTGCTATCAAGGTAGTGGATAGCACAATCGGGACTATCAGCGATTATGATGGCAACTTCGTATTGGATACGCCTAAGGGAGCCACCATTGAGGTCTCTTATGTGGGCTATGCACCCAAGCGGATACAAGTTACAGAGAGCAAGGCTTATGCGATCATATTAAAAGAAGATGCGAAATTGCTCGACGAAGTGATTGTAACCGGTTATGGTGCCGTATCTAAGAAAAATCTGACGACTTCTATTGCTAAAGTAAAGGCCGATGAGGTGAATAAGGCCGCTACCAGCAACATGTCGCAAATGTTGTTGGGACGTGCAGCCGGTTTGCAGGCAACGGTGGCCAGTGCTCAGCCGGGTGGTGGTATCAATATTTCCATTCGTGGTGCGGGTGCGCCTATCTACGTGGTAGACGGTATGGTTATGCCAGGATCTGCGTTGGAAGGTGACAGCGGCGGAAGTACCACTGTAATGCCCTCCAGTGTAAACCGTTCTGGTTTGGCTGGTCTGAACCCCGAAGACATTGAATCCATTGAAGTTTTGAAAGATGCTTCTGCCTCTATCTATGGTATCGGCGCGGCCAATGGTGTGGTATTAATTACAACGAAAAAGGGTAAAGAAGGTAAAGTGAAAGTGACTTACGACGGTAACATATCGTTGGTAAAGAACTATCCATACCTGGATATGCTCGATGCTCCTTCCTATATGAAATATGTGAACGCTTTCGGTCGTGAACAGTATATGCACGACCATAACATGGGAGCTTACGGCTCTGCTGCCTATGACAACGGTTTTCCTGATGTTTTCTCAGACAGCAATATTGCTTCAGCGAAAACCACGAATTGGCGTGACCTTGTACTGAAAGACGGCAGTATATCCAGACACAATATCACAGTACAAGGAGGAACAAAAACATTGAACTACTACCTCTCCGGCAACTACATTCAGCAGATTGGGTCTGTCTCTAATTCTGAAATGGAACGTTTCACTTTGCGCTCCAATGTTTCCGCACAACTTACCAGCTTCTTGAAGTTGACTACGGCTTTCAATATTAACCGTAACATCTATCAAAACGGTACGGTGGGTGGCGCTTCCAACAGTCGTGGCGAACAGGCTTCCGGTGCTTTGGCTGCTGCCATGTCCTACCTGCCCAACATGCCGGTACGTGATGAAAATGGCAACTATACGCTTTTCAAGGTTATTCCTAACCCCGTGGCTATGGAAGATATACAGAACGAGTCCAAGAACAATGGATATAACGTGAACTTCACTGTTGATATAAATATTATTAAAAATATGTTGGCCGCCAAGTTCCTGTTCGGCTATAATAACGAAAATTCAGAGCGCAACGTCTACATTCCTTCGGATATATACTTTGACCAGATGTATAAGTCGAGAGGTGCCGTAAACCGTAACGAACGTTACAACACTACCATAGAGGGTACCATCAGCTTTAACAAGGCATTTGGCGAAAATTTCCGTATGGATGCCGTTGTGGGTATGGGCCGCTACTTGAATAAATATACAGGTATGGCCGTAAGCTATACGGACAATAACGACATTTTGGCTAATGACAACATTGGTGCAGCAGCTGGAACATTTACGCCCACCTCTTATCATAGAGAGGACGAAAAACGTTCGCAATTTGCACGCGCCAGCTTCGACCTGTTCGACAGGTATGTGATAGCAGGAACTCTGCGTCGCGACGGCACTGACAAATTTTTCAAAGGCAAGAAATATTGCTGGTTCCCTTCTGTATCTGTAGCGTGGAAGATTTTCAACGAAGAGTTCATGAAAAGGGTAGAATGGGTGAACTTGCTAAAATTGAGAGCCTCTTATGGAGTGACAGGTAATGACAATCTGGGGTCCTCGCTCCATGGTTCGTACGATGCCTTTGGCACTCATGTTATGTTTAACGAAAACTCTGTAAAATACATTCCCTATTACCTGAAAAGTCAGGATTACCCTGACGTAACTTGGGAAAAGACAGTAATGAAGAACATCGGATTGGACTTTTCTCTGCTGAACGATAGGGTAAACGGTAGCTTTGACTACTTCTGGAACGACATTACGGATATGCTGGGGTATGCCAATTCAAACGGCCTTTCCATGTTTGGTTCTTATCCCATCAACGGTGCACACATCCGCCGCTATGGTTGGGATGCCACTTTGAATACGGTCAATGTCACAACAAAGGACTTCAAGTGGACTTCCGTACTAACCTTGTCCCATACCAACGCTATCTGGAAGGAACGTATGCCTAATCATACCTACAACGAATACCAAATACGTAAGGACGAGCCTGTAAACGCCAGATACTACTATCGTACGAACGGTCTTGTGAACTTAGACAAGAGCAACATGCCTTCTTATCAACCGGAAGCATACCAGAAGCCAGGTTGTCCTATTATCGTAGATTTGAACGGTGATGGACTGATTACCGTGGAAGACGTGGATATGAAAAACGTGATTCCTTCTCTCTACTGGGGATTCGGCAACACGTTCACTTACAAAAACTGGGATCTGGATGTTTTCATTTACTCGCAACTGGGTGTTGACAAGTACAACGATGTCTATTCCTGGACAAGCGGTAGAGGATTGGGCAATCAGACGAACAACATGTCCGTCTACATCAAGGATGTATGGCACTCTGAGCTGAATCCGAACGGTACCATTCCGGGTATTGCGTATGAGATGGCTTCTGTATCTTTGCCCGGTGGTGCCGGAACAGATATCGGTTACGAAAATTCCTCATTTGTTCGTGTGCGCAACATCACACTGGGATATAACTTTAAACCGAACCAATTGGGCGCATTGAGTAAGCTTCTCAGCGGCATTAGAGTTTATGTAGATGTTCAAAATCCGTTTACTTTCACCGGCTACACTGGTCTCGATCCCGAAGTGAATACGGGTGGCAATTACAAGGGCGGTAAAGCTGAATATCCGCAGACACGTACATTCTCTTTGGGTGCCAAATTATCATTCTAACTTTAATAACATACTATTATGAAGAAATATATTTATCTCTCGATCCTTACCTGCATACTCACAGTGTTCGGGTGTGAAAATGATTTTGATGCCAAGATATATGGTTCACTTTCTACAACAAATTTTCCTCAGTCCGAAGCAGACTATGAAAGCTACATGATGGATTGCTACATCCCTTTCACCTTGACTTGGGCTTATAATTGGGGTAGCAGCAACCAGCACAACTTCTACGTGGCCGAAGGCGGCATTAACCGTATGCTTGACACGCCCTCCGATATATGTGCACCTTGGACCTTGGGCGGTTCATGGGGTGGTCCTTGCATCTATATGGCACAAGGACAGTTTGAGGACATGAAGTATGCCAGTACTTATAGTAATATTTTGCCTTCTCACTTTGACAAGGTACGTGATATTACCCGTATGACAAAGATTATAGGCACCTTGGAAGAAAGTACCCTTCTTTCTGATAAGAAAAAACAGGAATTGATGGCTGAATCTCGTCTTCTGCGTGGCATGACGATGTTTTATCTGCTTCACTTCTACGGTCCTGTGCCGGTTATCCTTGATCCAACGCTGGTAGGCAATCTTGAAGCAGAGAAGAATATGGTACGCCCTACGTTGGACGAGATGACCAAATATATCACAGCCGATTTGGAGTATGCTGCTGAGCACATGGTAGAGACACAATCGGAAGTGGGACGCTACACGGCCGATTATGCTCGTTTCTGTCTGATGCGCCATTACCTGTGCGAAGGTGCACACATGGATGGATATTATCAGAAAGCCTACAACATTTACCATCAGTTTACCGGCTCTTACTCGCTTTTCACCTCAGGTAAGAATCCTTACTTGGACCAGTTCAAGATAGCCAATGAGTTTAACTGTGAAACCATTATGGCCGTGTCTTGCGGTTCGGATGCCGACGGCAGCGGTAAGCGAGGAAACTTTAACCCCTTATCTTGGTACTTGCTTCCCTACGATGTATCCAAGTATGACGATAAAGGGAATCCCACCCCGTTTGTCAATCAAGGTGGAGGCTGGGGACAATATTACAATGTAGATCCTCAGTTTTATGAAACATTCGAAGAAAACGACATGCGTAAAGAGGGTATCCTTACTTCTTATTACAGTGCTTGGTATGGCTGGGTGACAAAGGAAGATATCGGTGTGAAATGGGACGGTTACATTTTGAACAAGTATCCCATTGAAACGGAAACAGCTTTCCAGGGTACCGATTATCCGTTGGCCCGTTGGGCGGACGTGTTGCTGATGTATGCCGAGGCCGATGTCCGTCTGAATAAAACGGTTTCCACTTCTGCTATCGATTGTGTCAATCAGGTACGCCACCGTGCAGGGTTGGCAGACCTTCCGGCAGAGAAAACTGCATCAGTCAATGATTTCTTAGATGCCCTGTTGGAGGAAAGAGGTCATGAGTTCTACTACGAAGGCCATCGCCGTATAGACCTCATCCGATTCAACAAGTACTATACTATCATGGATGCGATTGGCTGCACACCGACATCACAGTACTTCCCTATTCCCAACTACGCAGTAGATCAGGCTACTGATATGGGATATACTTTAACGCAATACTTCACGAGACCCGATTACGACGGGCCTCAAAGATAAAGCAGGATAAAGTCCGACAGGTCAGTGGTAAAGATTGTTTTATGGGAAAGGGGCTGTCCGGCAAATGGACAACCCCTTTTATAGTTCTATACCGGACATGTACGGCTATTTTTCTGATACAAAAATCCGAATCTTAAAACTGCCTCCTGTTGTATCTATCTTGCCGACAAGTTTGCCGGTAATCAATGAAGATAACAGTCTACTGTCTGTAACAATGGTAGGTCTGGTGTATCCTTTGGGAGTATCGCTTGTCACTTCATTGTTTATATAAATGCGGCAGCTGTCTTCATTTTGATCAATACCTTTCAGCATGTAGCGTGCAGAGAGATGGGTACTTCCATCGGGCAGGACAGTCTGCGTATCCACAGTTCCCGGCAGGATGTTTCCTTTAAAATATTCACCTTCTGCATAACCAGAGAAACTGACCATATTGACAAGAACAGAATCATTCTCGACCTGAAAGATATTACTTATAAAAATGATCAGTGTCAATATCTCTTTCATAGCAAATGCTTTATAAGAAAATTCGAGGCTAAATCGGCAATTTCTTCGATATGTCGGGAGAATCCATGGTCGTATTCTTCCATGAGATGCAACTCGCTGTTCTTCCAGATGTTTTTGTAACGCTCACTATAAGAATAGGGAGCCACACGGTCTCCTGTGCCGTGAATTAGAAAGGCTGCTCCTTGGTAGCGAATGGCTGTTTCATAAATGGGCAGACGGAAAGCTGTCAGAATATACTCCCTACCTAATTTGCGGCCTCCGGGAAGCTCGACATATTCGGGCGGATTAATGGGGTTGTATAACACCCCGAATGTATTTCCTCGTATGGCATCTTCACGCAACACAGCTGCAGGTGCCAAAAGAGTGACCGCCGAAATGGTGTCGTTCATTTCACCTGCTGTCATACTTACGACTACGCCTCCTTGCGAATGGCCGAGCAGTCCTATCTTGCCGTTGCACCCATCTAATTGCAGAGCATAACGTACGACACGTTTAAGATCTTCTATCTCGTTGGGAACTGTCATATCCTTAAAGTCGCCTTCACTCTCCCCATGCCCGTTAAAGTCGAACCGGATGGAGGCAATGCCGTGCATCTGAAGAGAGTCTGATACCAATTTCATTAATTGCCAGTTTTTGTCTCCTCCGAACCCGTGGGCAAGAATGGTTATAGGGCATTTTCCTGTTCCCTTATTTTCGGGCATTTGAACTTCTGCAGCAAGCAGACCTCTCGCACCGGGTATCAAGACTTTTGTCACTCTGTTTTGTGCAACAGCACATAGGCTCATTGAAGCGCACAATAATCCAAGAAGTATTCGTTTCATCATAATAACTGTTCTTTTATGGTGCGAAAATACAATATAGATAACACAAAATCAAGCAAAAACAACGGATTATAAACAGAAGTCTGTTTAGTGTCATCGTCTGTCCAAAATCTTCATCGCTTATGATTAGAGAACTGTTACATTTGTCTCCAAGTTTATTGATAATTTCAAAACTGATTTACTATGAATAAGAAAAAACTGATTATGTGGTTGTGCATTTTGTGCTGCTGCGCTACTTTGAGTGCCCAGTATGGCACGCTTACTTCGCCCATTGTGGGCAATGACGACTCTGTAACATTTCGCTACTATGCTCCTTATGCCAAAAGTGTATTGGTGAACGGACAGTTTATGGTGGGAGATATTCCCTTGATAAAGGATGACAAAGGTGTATGGAGTGTGACAGTGAAACCCGAAAAGGCGGATATTTATCCTTATAACTTTATTGTGGACGGAACGCGTCTGAACGACCCGGGTAATAAACTGCTTTCGCCCACCGATGCTTTCAAATCCAGCTTGCTGGAAATGCCCGATCCCGATGCTTTGTATACTATCAATCCGGTGCCTCACGGCAAAGTGCACTATTGTACTTATCGTTCGCACGTGTTGCAGCAGTATCGCACGGTAGTAATTTATACTCCTGCCGAATATGACCTTTCTGCCGGCAAAAAATATCCGGTATTCTATTTAGTGAGCGGAACGACCGATTCGGAAGAGTCATGGTACAAGACGGGACGCGCCAACACGATTTTGGACAACCTCATTGCTCGCGGACAAGCTGAGCCTATGATTGTGGTAATGCCTTATGGTTATATGAACGGCGGTACACCCCGTCCTCACACCATGGAGGCCGGTGAGATGTACAACACCTTTGCCCGCGAATTGACGGAGTGCGTCATACCTTATGTGGAACAGAACTTCCGTACGATAAACGACCGCGACCATCGTGCCATTGCCGGCTTTTCACGTGGTGGCGGACAATCCATGTTTACTGCTTTGAAGCATTCCGACCGGATTGGTTGGATGGGATCATATAGCGCTTACCTCACTCCACAGGTGATGGAAAAATATTTTCCCAACCTAAAAGAAAAGGCCAATAGCCTGAACATGCTGTGGTTTTGTGTAGGCAAAGATGATATTCTCTACAAGGAAGTTATCAGCAATACGAAGTATTTCAATGAAAAGGGTATTCATTATGAGATAGACGACCGTGAGGGAGCACACACTTGGATGCATGCCCGTTATTGTCTGGCCGAAACTTATAAGAAATTGTTTAAAGACAAGAAAGAGAGTGAGAAGTATCCCGGCATTATGATTGATGCCAGCACTCTTCCTGGATTCAGTGTTTTCTATCCTACCAATCTGAAGGAGATGGTGGCCAAGCAGGGACGGTTGCCGGTATACATTCATGGCAATGGTGCCTGTACGCACTATTCAGGCGATTATCAACCGATGTTTGTCGAGATGGTGAAGAACGGCTATGTGGTTATCTCGGTAGGTGCGGTAGACGGAGATATCACAGTCAGCGATATGGATGATAACCTGCTGGATGCTGTCGATTGGGTTTGCAGGCAGTCTTCCACTTCCGGCAGTGATTTCTATCAGATGATTGACCGTTTCAAGATTGCTGTGGGCGGACACTCTTGTGGGGGCGCACAGGCCATTTCCGTTTCTTACGATCCGCGTGTTTCCACTACGATGGTACTTAATGCCGGTATGGGCAATATTGAAATGGCACATGCTAATGCCAATAGCCTGAAGCAGTATCATAAGCCGGTGATTTACCTCATCGGAGGGCCTAAGGATATAGCTTACAGCAATGCCAATATCGATTTCGAATCCATCAATCATGTACCAGTGGTTTCGGTGAACTTCCCTGTGGGGCATGCCGGAACCTACAAACAACCCGAAGGTGGTGTATTGGGCAAAGTAGCATTGATGTGGCTCGATTGGCAGCTGAAAGGTAAGAAAGAAGCATCCAGATTCTTTCTTGATGCCGGCTGGCGCAAGAAAAATTTCCCGGAATGTGACTTTAAATCCAAGGGTCTGAAATAAAATGAAAGGATGATAGGAGAGCGTGGGTTCTAACAGATAGAGGGTGTTTTGTAAGCAGTATACAGCTTCACGTGTAAGATGTATACTGCTTCACAGGCAGGGCCACACACGTGCTTTGGTATAGTTCAATGCCTACGATAGTGTAAGCCAACACGTACTAATGCATAAGCTGAAACATTACTATGTGTAGCCCGAGACATGCTAAGACAATGTAAACCTGGCAATCTCAACATGTACGCTAAACACGCCAAGCAACTAATGATGTTCCAGGTATGAATATAGGAATAAAGTCCTATTCTTGTTTCATCCCTAAGTACTCCATCGGTGTCTTGCCAAATTCTGCCACGAAGCAACGGGTGAAGTAAGAAGCATTGGAAAAACCTACCATATACATAACTTCCGCCACGGAAAAGTTTCCATTTTGGAACAGTAAGGCGGCTTTTTTCAGACGAATGGAACGAATATATTCCACTGTAGACATGCCGGTGAGAGACTTTAACTTCCTGTAAAGCTGTTTCTGGGATATGCCCATGAGTCGGCTTAGCATCTCTACCGAGAGGTCGGAATTGTCTATATGCTCTTCGATGATTGTGGTAATTCGGAATAACAGCCTTTCATCAATGGATATTTCGCCCTTTAGTTCGGGTTGTTTGATATGTTCAATGCGCATCTGTTGCTCCAATTTTTTTTTGTTTCCAAGCAATTGCTTGATGCGTGCCACAAGAAGCGAGCTATCGAATGGCTTTGCAATAAAAGCATCTATGCCTAATTGGGCACTTTGATATTCAATACCAGAGTCATTCTTGGCTGTCAGAAGAATGATGGGAACAGTGGCAAGCGGCATGTGTCTGCGGATGTTGCGGCACATTTCTATACCATCCATTACAGGCATCATCACATCAGCAATAATAAGATCGGGCAAGAGATTAATGCAAAGTTTCAGACCATTTTTCCCATTTTGAGCTGTAACGCATCGATAATCCGTACTTAGCAGATTGCTTATAAAACCGGAAATAGAGGTGTTGTCCTCTACGATGGCAATCAGCGGACGTGTATCTTCTTTGTTTTCTGTTGTGGTAGGCTTTTCAATGATTTCCTCTTGCTCCTGAATGTCTATGTTGATGGGAAATGTTAATTGGACAGTGGTTCCGTTGGAATCGGATGTGAGAAGCACGGTGCCGTTATGCATCTCTACATATTCCTTTACGATGGCAAGCCCTATGCCGGTGCCCTCTTTGTCATTTTTGATAGTGCGCGAGGATTGGTAGTAACGTTGGAACACGAGGGGAATCTCCTCTTCTGGGATGCCCACTCCCGTATCTGCCACCTTAACATAGAGATGTTTGGCCTGTTCATTATACTCCAGAGAGAACATGATGCTGCCATGCTTTGGGGTAAACTTGCATGCATTGGCCAGCAGGTTGTTCAGGATGGATTCCATTTTAAAGATATCCATACGAGTATAAATGTTCTCTCGATTAGTATCGAAAACAAAATCCAGCTGCTTGCTCTTTATATTCTCTCGATAAGAATTGAAAATGCAGCGCGCGAATTCTACGAACTCTATTTCGGTCGGAATGAAGGTTTGCTTTATCTTTTCTCTGTCTTGATAAGCTTCAATAGTGAAATGGATAAGCGAACCCAGCTTTTTGGCATTTTCGTATATTAATTCCAACAATGCTTTCTTTTCTTGTTCGGTCTCTTCACTCAGCAGTTTGCTGGAAGGAGCAATGATGAGACTTAGGGGAGACTTGAATTCATGGGCAATGTTCGTGAAAAAATCTATTTTTGACTTGGCTTGTTCCATGAAATAATTTTTCAATTCCCGTTCTTTGCGCAGTTGCTGTCTGATAATGATGAAACGCAATATCCACCAAACAAGGCCAATAACTACCAAGAGGTAAAAGAGATAGGCATACCAAGAAAGATACCAAGGTGGTGTGATGGTGATGTACAGAATAGCTTCTGTCTGCTTATTATCTGAGATGTTTTCCAAGGAACCTATGTATAAGGTATAGTCTCCAGGTGAAAGATTAGGGAGTGTAATGGAGTTTTCGTTCCTATTCAGTTCTATCCATTGTGAATGATATCCATCGAGTTTGAAAGCATAGTTTGTCAAACTTTCACCTTTATACTGATAGTCGGAGAAAGAAATTCTCAGGTTGTTCTGTTTCGCAGTAAGCCGGATGTGCTTGCTTTGCCGGTCGGTATAGCTTAGTTCCTCATTGCTATTAATTTCAATATCGGTAATCTTTACTTTCTGGGATTGTTGTATCTCTTGCCTCAGCAGTATGGGATCTATCTGAGTTATCTTATTGCTCGTTCCCAACCATACCTTGTGATCAATTCGGTCGTAGAAGATGTCAATGTATTTTTCCGAAATGCGGATACGGTGTACTTTCAAACTTTCCTTCTCCACTATAAAGAGTCCTTCGGAGGTAGTGAGCCATATCTCATTCTCCCCCTCATCCATGGCGAATACTTCGGTAGACAGCACACGGCTCAATGGGATACTTTGTGTGCTGATGTTTCCTTTGTTTACCGATAGTTTCAGCAGATTGTCTGAAGTGCTTATCCAGATATTTCCTTCCGAATCGCTGATGACAGCGTAGGAGTCAATGTGGGGAATGTCAGTTATCTTCTCTATGGGGAGTATAGTACCGGTTGTCAAGTTGATGCGGTCGATATGATGATTATTGGATAATACCCACAGATTGTTTTCTCTGTCCAATGCTAATTGGTAGATATCGTTGCTGTAAAGCCCTTGATCATGGGTAAAGTGGTATTTGACCTTCAGAATGCCCCCTTCAGGGGATTGTTCGCTAGAGATGCCATAAACACCGCAAAAAGTAGCCAACCACAAGTCACCATTGGGCGTTTCTAATATATCGTACACCCAATTTTTGAGGTCATCGAAGAAGTAAGAGATGAACTGTTCGTTCATCGGATTATAGCGTAGTAATCCTCCGTCTGAGGCTACCCATAGGTATTGGCGGCTGTCTTCATAGAGTGCACGTATACGGTTGTGCGGAAGGGAAGATTCTTTGGAACTCATTTGGTACCACCGACGGATATTGTTGCCCTGCATGTCTGTTTTTAATTTTATCAGCCCTCGGCTTCCACCCAGCCAAAGAGTACTGTCGACCGTGCGCTGTATGCTGGATATCTGGCAACCTTCATCGGAACCAGTGATGTCGAACAACGAACGGGATCGGATAGAAGGATTGTGTGCGGCTAAGGAGATGCCATTGTCGGTTCCTATCCAAATATTACCATTAGCATCCTTGAAGAACATATTGACTACGTTGCTGGACAGGGATTGACTGTTTCGTGCATCGTGTGAAATCAGATGCCAAGTGCCCTGTCTGTCGCATACGTAGAGTCCGTTGTCTGTTCCTATAAGCAGATTATTATCATCTTTAGCAATACTCTTCACAACATAAAAATCTCTGACGCGTTCGATTTCCTTGGTATTTAGGTTCATGCGATGCAAATGATGGGCATTACCTATCCACAATGTGCTTTCAGAGCTATCCAACATCAAGGTAGAAATGTAGAAAAACTCAGGGTGGGAGATAACTTGGTAATCGCTGGTGGCAAATGAGTAACACCCCACTTCGTCCTTCATGCCGATGTACAGATTCTTTTGGTCGGTGGCAAGCGATTGGATGTTGCGTGGAAAATCCTTTCCGCGGATGAGGGCGGGCCGCAGTTCATCTTGTTCTACATTATAAATATAGAGCCCCGATTCTGCTCCAATCCAGATTTCACCCTTATATTCGCAGAAAGAACTTATCGACTCGTTTAACCGAATATTAGGCTTGCTGAACTGTCCGTTTTGTAAATTAAATAAAGTAATGCCATTTTCTCCGCCTAAAAGCATAACTTTGTGATGGATAAAATTGCATTTGACGAGTTGATGTGAGGGAAGTGTATCTGAAACATAATGACGTATGTCATAGCCATCGTAACTATACAACCCGCGTGAAGTACCGAACCAGACCATGCCTGTGGAGTCTTGCGTAAAACATCTTACTGATAGTGTCTTGGTTTTTGAACCCAGATTATTGAAACCTCCATTCAAATTGGACAGATTGTCTGCCCACAGATGGCAGGTAATGGAGCAGGTAAGTAGTATTAAAGTTAAAATCTTCATAAGGTTATTTGTTTACTAAGAGCAAATTAACACATTTTTCCCGGATGAGAAAAATGTCCGACGGGTAAACTTCAGCATTGTCCTTTTTGTGTTATAGAATGTTCTATCTGGTCTGAACAAAAGAGTATGTTCTATCTAATTTTGTCAGTTAGAAAACATGTCCTTGCATTTATTAATCTTTTAAATTATAGAACCATGAAGAAAATTACGCATTATTTGGTTAGTATGCTCTGCTATACTATTCTTCTGCTGACTGGTTGCACAAGTAAACAGCAGCCTTATTGCATCGGGGCAGACATTTCGTTCGTTCCCCAAAGTGAAAAGGGGGGAGTTGTATATAAAAATGTAGATGGGAAAGAAACGGATATTTGCCAGATCATGGCCGCCCATCACTTCAACACCATTCGTTTGCGCGTCTTTGTCAATCCGGAGGCCAAAGAAGGATACGCTCCCGAAAAAGGATATTGTGATTTGAAGCATACTCTTGCCATGGCCCGTCGTATCAAGAAAGCAGGCATGAAGTTTGCTCTCGACCTACACTATAGCGATACATGGGCCGATCCAGACAAGCAGTTCAAGCCTTCCGCTTGGGAAGGAACAACTGGTGCGGAGTTAGAAGAAAAACTCTACTCCTATACCAAAGATGTGATGATTGCTTTAAAGCAGGCAGAGGTAGCTCCGGAGATAGTGCAGATAGGTAATGAGATAAATCACGGCATGGTATGGCCAGAGGGCAAGTTGGATGACAATGCTACAGAAGAAAACTGGCGGTCGTTGATGGAACTTTACAAAGCAGGCCAGCGTGCGGTTCGTGAGGTATTACCGGAATCAAAACTGCAAGTACATCTCGCCTTGGGCGGGCAGAACCGGCTTTGCCGTGAGTTCCTGGATCGTATGATTCAGATGGAAGCCGAATTTGATATTATCGGACTCTCCTATTACGAACAATGGCACGAGACTTACAATGATTTAAAGTCCAATCTCTATGATCTGACCGAACGGTATCGGAAGCCGATATGTGTTTGCGAGTATGGTGCCAATAAGAAAAACATTAAGATGATCAATGATATTGTACGCTCCCTGCCCAACGGATTGGGTTATGGAACTATGGCATGGGAACCGACGAGGGTCTTGTTCGATAAGGAAGGGAATGCTGATAAGGATCTGTTCGGCATATATGATGCCTTGTACAAACAATACATAAAGAGTGATGTCCAACCCGTTTATGAACCTCCTTATGTAAATACGGATACCATTCAGAAACCCATTATCGGTGCGGATATCTCTTGGCTTCCCAATCAGGAACAACGTGGCATTGTCTTCTCTCACAACGGTGTGCAGAAGGATGCATTGAAAATCCTGAAAGAGAACGGGTTCAACTGGATTCGTCTGCGTCTTTTTGTGGACCCTACGACAGAAAAGGGATATTCCAAAGATGGTTTTTGTGGGTTGGAATCCACTCTATCCATGGCCAAGCGTATAAAGGCTGTTGGCATGAAATTCCTGCTCGATTTCCACTACAGCGATACATGGGCCGATCCTGGCCAACAGGCAACACCCGCATCATGGAGTAACATCCATGGCTCTGCACTGGAAGGAAAGGTTTATAGCTATTCAAACGAAGTCATCAAACGTTTCATGGCCGAAGGCGTCTGTCCTGACATGGTGCAAGTGGGTAATGAAATAAATAATGGCATGATGTGGCCACAGGGTAAGATAACGGAGACGTATGAACCCTTTGCCGTTCTGTTGCGATGTGCTACGGCCGGTGTACGCGCCGCTAATCCTGATATTAAGATTATGATTCACATTGCTTGTGGCGGACAAAATGAAAAATCGGTGAAGTTCTTCGATAAAATCATCAGTCGTGATGTTAAGTTTGACATCATCGGGCAGTCTTACTATCCAAAGCATCATGGTACGTTGAAAGAGTTGGAAAGCAACTTGAACGATTTGGCCATCCGCTACAGAAAACCTATTGTAGTGGTAGAATATCAGGAATTTCGAAAAGAAGTGAATGAAATAGTCTCACGTATCCCTCACGGATTGGGTTTAGGAACTTTCATTTGGGAAGCTACTTCACCGATGTGGGGCGAGCTGTTTGACAAGAATGGAAGGACAACTGAGTATATAAGTATTTATCCTGAGTTTTTGAAGGCATTTGCTGATAATTAATAATCCTATAAATAATATGAAGATAAAATTTTTATGGACGCTTTTGACAACTTTGTTGATTGCTTCCAGCATGTATGCACAAAGGCCGATACCTGAAAATACAATGGTTTCGGAAACGGCCCTTTTTAAGAGAGAATATCCTCGTGTTGACAAACAGAAGCGAGGTTACTTCCGCCTCTATGCTCCCAAGGCGCAGGAGGTATACCTGGTATGCGGAAAACGATATGACATGACAAAGGATAACGACGGATGGTGGTATGTCACCACTTCTCCTTTGGTCGTTGGGCTTCATTTTTATCACTATATGGTAGATGGCATGACGGTGACAGACATAGAGACTTATACGTATGGTGGCAGCTATGGACGCTCCAGTGCCATCGAAATACCCGAAGGGACGGAAGGGGACTACTACCGTCCACAGGAGATGGCGCATGGACAAATTCGTTCGGTGGTCTATTATTCTACCGTGGAGAAACAATATCGTCGGTGTCATGTCTATACACCAGCAGAATACGAGACTTCGAAAAAGAAACGTTATCCGGTGCTTTACCTGCAACATGGTATGTGCGAAGACGAGACAAGCTGGCCGATGCAAGGTAAGGTGAACTTTATTCTTGATAACCTGATTGCTGCTGGAGAGTGCGAACCAATGCTGGTCGTAATGGATAAGGGCAATTGCAGCATTCCTTTCAAGCCCAAGAAAGGAGAAGATATAAACAAGGCAAGAGATGCATTCGGCTCCATTTTTCCATCCATCCTGTTGCAAGATATTATTCCGAATATAGAAAAGCAGTTCCGTACGCTGACTGATAGAGAGAACCGGGCTATGGCTGGTCTTTCATGGGGTGGGCATCAGACCTTTATGACTACATTGTACAACCTCGACAAGTTTGCTTATATCGGCTCGTTCAGTGGTGCCATATTTTTGCGTGATGGGGATTATAAAACAGCCTATAACGGTGTGTTTGCCGACAGCAAGGCATTCAACAAAAAGGTCCGCACACTATTCATCGGCATTGGCAGCGAAGAAAACTTCGGCGCACAGAAGATGAGTGATACATTAACCGCTCTTGGCATTAAAAACACCTTTTACGAATCTCCGGGTACAGCCCACGAGTGGCTCACCTGGCGTCGTTGTTTGAAGGAGTTCTTACCTTTATTGTTTAAGAAATAAATAAAAATGTCAATAATGATACAAAATAATATGAGTGTAAGGAAGAATAAAAGGCAAGCAAGAAAATATCCGTCTACAGATTTTTTGCTTCTGCTCTGTATCATGCTCTTTTGCCGGTGCAGCATTCACCAATCCAATGAACGAATTAATTTGGAAGGTACGTGGCGATTTGCGATAGACCGGCAGGAGGTAGGGATATCGGAACAATGGTATTTGCAGAAATTGCCAGACTACGTACAACTACCAGGATCTATGCTGAGTAATGGAAAGGGAGATGCTGTCAACTTGGGAACTCCTTGGACAGGAAGCCTGTTCGACAAATCCTTTTTTACTGAAAAGAAGTTTAATCGTTATCGCCAATCGGACAACTTTAAGGTACCTTTCTGGTTACAGCCGGAAAAATATTATACGGGGGTGGCATGGTATCAGCGTGATATCGACATCCCTGCCGGGTGGCAAGAGAAAGCCATTCGTCTGTTTTTCGAAAGGTGCCATTGGGAAAGTCGTGTATGGATAGATAGTGTGGAAGTGGGGATGAGAAACACATTGAGTGCTCCTCAGGAATACGATCTGACAGGTTTGCTTACTCCCGGAAAACATGTGATTACTGTTCGTGTAGATAATATGATACGAGAAATTGATCCGGGGGAAAATTCGCATAGTATTTCTGACCATACGCAAGGAAACTGGAACGGTGTAACAGGAGAAATGTTTATCGAAGCTAAGTCGCCCGTCTATTACGAGGATATTACTCTTTTCCCCACTTTGAGCAAAAGCGAGTTAACCGTTAAAACCAATGTGCGCAATGTTACGGGCAAACAGCAGGAAGTGAACTTTTTCTTCATGTTAGAAAAGAAAAGAATAGAATATAAACAGGTGATGAAGCCGGGTGATAACAAGTTGGAGTTTAAAATCCCCTTGTCGAGAAATATGACTTATTGGGATGAATTCCATCCTAATCTCTATACGCTGCATTGTGGGCTACAGGGATTCGGAACTATTACAGATGACCGTCAACTCACTTTTGGTTGTAGGGAATGGGAAGTCAGAGAAGGGGTGCTCTATTTGAACGGGCATCCCGCCTTCATGCGAGGTACGCTGCATTGCGCTTCCTTCCCATTGACCGGTTACCCCTCTACTGACAAGGAAGAATGGTTGCGTGAGTTTCGTATTTGTAAGGAGCATGGTCTCAATCATATTCGTTTTCACTCTTGGTGTCCGCCTGAAGCTGCTTTCGAGGCAGCAGATGAGTTAGGCATATATTGTCAGGTGGAATGCTCTTCTTGGCCCAATCAGTCGAGTAGCATCGGGGATGGCAAACCCATAGACGCTTTCCTACAGACAGAAGCAGAGTATATTGTGAAAGTATACGGTAATCATCCTTCGTTCTGCATGTTGGCTCTTGGCAATGAGCCCGGAGGAAATCATAAGCAGTATCTCACCAACTTTGTTTCCTACTGGAAAGCACGTGACAACCGACGGTTGTACACCACAGCGGCAGGTTGGCCTAATATTCAGGAAAGTGATTTCCTGAGTGATTCCCAACCTCGTATTCAACATTGGGAGGAAGGATTGGGCAGTATCATTAATTCTAAAGAACCTTCTACAGCATACGATTGGAGCGATTATACAGATAAATTCAATCAACCTTTCATCAGCCATGAGATAGGGCAATGGTGCGTATACCCCAATTTCAAGGAAATAGCAAAATACACAGGTGTATATAAGGCAAAAAACTTTGAGATATTTCAAGAGAGTTTGCGGGAAAGCGGAATGGAAGCGTTGGCAGATAGCTTTCTGTTGGCTTCAGGTAAATTGCAGACAATTTGCTATAAAGCAGATATCGAAGCTGCTTTGCGTACGTCTAATTTCGGCGGATTCCAACTTTTGGGATTGAGCGACTTTACCGGACAAGGTACAGCATTGGTAGGTACATTGGATGCTTTTTGGGAGGAGAAAGGATATGTTACTCCCGAGGAGTATCGGCGATTCTGCAACAGCGTGGTGCCGTTAGCGCGTATTCCCAGATTAGTATTTGAGAATGATGAAAAATTTGTTGCTCAGATAGAGGCTGCAAATTATAATGAAGAGATGCAAAACCCAAAAGTCTGTTGGATAGTGAGAGATGGTACCAATAAGATAGTGAGACAGGGAAAATTCTCTATAAGCCAAATTGCCATCGGCAACAGACAGTCGTTAGGCTCCATAGAATTCAACTTGAAAGATATAGAAAAGCCCGCTCAGTTGACCTTGGAAGTATTGATAGACAATTATGCAAACAATTGGAATTTTTGGGTATATCCTACAGAAAAGGAGATTGTAAATAGTAATGATATCTTACTGACTGATTATTTGGACAAGACTGCCATTAAACGTTTAAATAACGGTGGTAAGGTATTATTGTCATTAAAGAAAGGTACGTTGAAAGATGAGTACGGTGGAAATCTAGCCATTGGTTTTTCCAGTATCTTTTGGAATACATCGTGGACTAATGGACAAGCACCTCATACATTAGGTATTCTATGTAATCCGAAACATCCGGCATTGGCTGCTTTCCCAACAGAGTATCACAGCAATTACCAATGGTGGGATGCGATGACCCATTCTGCACCCATACGTATAAATAAGGTGTCCAAAGAAGCCCAGCCCATTGTGAGAGTGATTGATGACTGGTTCTCCAATCATCCGTTGGCATTGTTGTTTGAAGTGAAGATAGGCAAAGGTAAATTGTTGGTGTCCGGCATTGATTTTCACCGCGACATGCAAATGCGTCCTGCTGCTCGCCAACTACTTTCCAGCTTGTTAAACTATATGCAGAGCAGCGATTTCTCTCCGAGACATATCGTGAAAATTGAAACAATTAATGATTTGATAGATAAGTAATATGAACAAAAATATTGGATTAGGCATACTTCTCGGATTAGGTATGGTTGCACTTCCTGTGGAAGCGCAGAATGTGTATGAACTGACAGCACCAAAGGTGGAGAAGATAATTTATACCAAACATCTGAAACTGGGTGGAACGGCTCCTGATGGTGGAAGCATAGAAGTGAATAGTTTTTATATGTTACGGAACGGAAAGCCCATGCTGCCCGTTACAGGTGAGTTCCACTACAGCCGCTATCCTGCAGAACAGTGGGAACAGGCTATCTTGAAGATGAAGGCTGGTGGACTGACCATCATTCCTACTTATGTGTTCTGGAATATCCACGAGGAAAAGGAGGGCGTGTTCGATTGGAACGGTAATAGAGATTTGCGTCGCTTTGTGGAGCTATGTAAAAAACATGACATGGACGTGATTGTACGTATTGGTCCTTTCTGTCACGGAGAAATACGTAATGGAGGTTTACCGGATTGGCTTTTTGCGCGTCCAGTAGAGGTACGCTCCAATGATGTAAACTATTTGAAGTATGTAGAACGTCTCTATAATGAGATTGCAGTTCAGTTGAAGAAATTGTATTATAAGGATGGAGGTCCCATCATTGGTGTGCAGATAGAGAATGAACACCAACATTCGGCTGCGCCATGGGCCATTCAATATCCCGGTGAACAAAGGGATATGACGGCTGCCACCTACGATTCGTCCATTACAATGATTGGAGTAAGTGAACAGCATCAGAATATTACGATGTCTGAATTGGGCGATCTACACATGCGTACACTAAAACAGATGGCAGAGAAAGCGGGTATCATTACTCCTTTGTATACCGCTACCGGTTGGGGAATGGCTGCTGTGATAGGTAATGAGGCACTACCTGTAACTGCTGCTTACACCTATCCGTTTTGGGCAAAGCCCTCTATGTCTCCTTTCTGTCTGTTTAAAGACATTCAGCGGGTACCAGATTATTCGCCGGTGCGCTATGATACCGACAAGTATCCGTCGTTCTGTGCGGAGATGGGTGTAGGTATTCAGATGGTGTATCGCAGTCGCCCTATTGTGAAGGCTGAAGCAGCCGAAGCGTTGATGGTACGTACATTGGGCAGTGGTGCAAACGGTATAGGTTACTACATGTACCACGGTGGCTCTACCCCGAAACAAAACAATGGCGTAGGATTTTTTAGCGATGACGGTATGGGTATGCCTAAGATTTCCTACGACTATCAGGCTCCGATTGGTGAATTTGGTTTGGTACGTGATTCGTATCAGAATTTGCGCATTCTTCATACATTCTTAAAAGATTTCGGTTCTATATTGGCACCCATGGAAACGGTACTGCCCGAAGGATATGAGAAAATAACACCGGATAATCGGGAAACGTTGCGTTATGCTGCCCGTATGAAAGAAGATGCCGGTTTCATCTTCATGACCAACTTTCAGGATCATGATACAGCACGCTTTGACCAGACAGATTTGCAGTTAAAACTAAAGCTAAAAAAACAGACATTGATCATTCCTTCTAGTAAAACGTTTACTTTGAAAAAAGACCAAAGTGTGATTTTACCCTTTAATCTCTCTATGGAAGGGGCACTCTTAAAGTATTCTACTACTCAACTCTTGGCTAAAGTAGAGGAAAAGAATGCCGTACACTACTTCTTTTTTGCTCCGGAAGGACTACGTACAGAATATAGTTTTGACAAATCAACGTTGAGCTCGGGTAAGGAGTTCTATACACCGAAACCTGGTTTGAAAAGTACTTTCTCCATTACAGTTAAAAATGGAAAGACGTTGAAGATTACAACCTTAACACGTCAACAGGCATTGAACACTACCAAAGTGAATAATCATATCCTTATTACTGAAGCCACAGTATTGCCTGAGAAAGAACAATGTACTTTGCTAAGTTTAGGGAAGACCCAAATCAGCTATGCCCTTTATACTGCTAATAAAGGATGGAAAGAGGAAACCATAGAGGTACAACCGGTAGATGTGAAAGCTGATTGGAAGAAAGTGGGTACCCGCCGAATGACCGTAAAGATAGATCAGCCCGATGTGCCACAGGTAAACGATTACTTCCTACGTGTGAACTATGTAGCAGATGTGGCAATGGCTTTCATTGGTGGTTATTTGGTGCTTGATCATTATTACTATGGGATACCATGGACAATCGGTTTGAGACGATTCAAAAATGAATTGAAGAATGAATACTTGAGCTTCTATTTCCGTCCTTTACGTAAAGACGCCCCTTTCATTGGTGATCTTCCTGTGGAAGCTATTCCAGATTTCTCACAAAAGGATGCCGATTGCTTGGTCAGAAGTGTGGATGTTATACCTGAATATAAGGCTATTGTTAATATTTAAAAATCAAATGGCTTCTGTCTAAAGCCCAAAGAAGGTGTGTGTTGACACACCTTCATTTTCTCTTTAAAATACATTCCGGTTCTTAATCTATCTTTTCATACTACTTTCCCTCACCTGCAAACAAGTAGGAATAATGATTTGCTTGATTTTTTTATCCCCTTTAATCTTATCAATCAGCATCTGACATGCAGCTTCCCCCATCTTGTAAGTCTGATGCGAGACAGCCGAAAGCCGGGGAACTACATAATTGGCATGTTGTTCGTCCGTATATCCGATCAGTGCTATATCCTGGGGAATACGAAGTCCATGATTTCTGATTACTTCCATAGCGGCAAACGCCAAGGTATCATTCATGGCGAGAATGGCATCAGGAGGCTCAGGAAGTGACAATAAAGTCTCTGTAGCTATTTTCCCTTCCTCGAAATCTATCTTCCGGCATACTACCAAGTCCTTCTCAATAGATATTTTATTTTCCCTCAACGCTTCAAGGTAACCGTGTTTTCTGTTTTTCACTATATCCAGGTGGTTGGCGCCACCGATAAAAGCAATTCGCTTGCTTCCATGATCCAGCAAGTGCTGTGTAGCCATTTGGGCAGAATGTACTCCATCTGCCACCACCGTAGAGAAACGTTCCGGCATACAGACACGGTCAAACAGCACGAGTGGCATATTCATATCATCCAAACTCAGCCAATGGTCATAATCCGTTGTTTCCTGAGACAAACACCCTATCACACCTTCTACATGCATATTGACCAGATTCTCAATATTTCTTTTCTCGTGCTCGTATGACTCATGGGAGGTCGTGATAATGACAAAATAACCGTTTGCTATGGCTGTATCTTCTATGCCACTCAAGATAGATGCAAAGAAGTGAGTGACAATATCGGGCACAATCACTCCAATGGTACGAGGGGTATTTTTCCGAAGACTCATGGCAAAGGGATTGGGATGATAATTCATCTCTTTCGCTAATTTCTGGACTTTAGCACAAAGTTCCCGACTGATTTCGGGACTGTTTTTCAAGGCACGAGACACTGTAGGAATAGATACACCTAATATCTGCGCCAAATCTTTCAATGAAGTACGTCTCGATTCTGCCATATAAATACTATAACGGTAATTGATTTACTTTACAAAGAAAGCACATTCCCGTCAATATCCATACAAAGATCGGCTTTTTTTAGTGGTTAGTGATGAATCACCTGCCAAGCGACACTGCGCAGCTTATTCACCACTAGCCACTTATCACTAATAAATCGCTTCCCGCATCCGGTCTTCGAATGCAGCTAAAGCAGCTTTGGCACCCTCACCCATGGCTATGACGATCTGCTTATAGGAAACATCGGTCACATCGCCAGCAGCATAGATACCTTTCACAGAGGTTCGTCCGTTCTTGTCGGTCAGGATTTCACCCATGCGGTTCGTTTCCACCAGTTCTTTGAACAAAGCACTATTGGCAGTCAGACCAATCTGGACAAAAATACCATCCAAAGCAAAAATCTCTTCTTTTTCCAATGAACGATCTTTCTTTATGAGTCCCACCACTTTGTCACCATCTCCTAATACCTCTACCGTCTGGGTATTAGTGAAGATATCCACATTAGGCAGGCTCCTGGCCTTCTCTTGTAAAACAGTATCGGCTTTCAAGGCATCCATGAACTCAAAGACGGTTACTTTGGAACAGATACCCGCCAAATCAATAGCGGCTTCCACTCCGGAGTTCCCACCACCGATGACTGCCACTTCCTTGCCTTTATAGAACGGCCCGTCACAATGAGGACAGAAAGCCACTCCATGACCAATGTATTTTTCTTCACCGGGAACATTCAATTTTCTCCAGTTCGCCCCTGTAGCAATAATCAGTACGGGAGCCTTATAGGTTTCTCCACCTTTTACCGAAAGTACTTTCATCCCTTCGGCCACTTCCACCTTTTCTATCCGGCGGTTTTCCAAAATATCAATATTATATTCCGCCAAATGTTTTTTCAAGTCTTGAGCCAGCTGTTTACCGGTGGTTTGAGGAATAGATATCAAGTTCTCGATTCCCATGGTCTCATTTACCTGTCCACCGATACGTTCGGCTATCACCGCTACTTTCAATCCTTTTCGGGCCGAATAGATGGCAGCTGTTGTTCCGGAAGGACCACCACCGGCCACCAGAACATCATATTCTTTTGTCTCAGCAGCTTCCAATTCCACAGAGCCGTAACGGGCTTCCAGCTTCTCCAATAAATCGCCGATGCTGCCACGGCCTACATGAATTTGTTCACCATCAGCAAACACAGTAGGAACGGCCTGCACCTTCATACGGTTCACTTCATCCTCATTGATAGCCCCATCCACTGCCTCATGACGTATCTGATGATTCAGAACCACCATCACATTCAGAGTCTGGACCACATCGGGACAATTGGTACAGGTCAGAGACAAATAGGTGGTCAGATTAATGGGCCCCCGCAATGCCTTGATACGTCTGGTAATAAACTCGTCCGGAAAATTCTTTCCTTTGCCGTCAGCATTCAGAACAGCCATCAACAAAGAAGTAAATTCATGACCACCAGGTACGGCACGAAATGTGATTCCCGTATCCTTTCCTTCTTTTAAAAGGATAAACTTCAGCCCTTCACTATCCTGCAACCGACAGGAAAGTTTATCCGAACAGGAAGCCACTTCTTCCAACAAGTCCACCAACTCGGCACGACTTTCGTGCTGAGGGTGGACAAAGATGTCAAAAGTATAGTGCGCTTCCAATTGGGCAAAAAGACCTTTTAACTGATCTTTTATCGCACTATCTAACATGAGTTCTATACTTTAAATTTTACCTACCAAATCAATACTCGGTTTCAAGGTCTCAGCACCTTTCTTCCATTTAGCAGGACAAACCTCACCATCATGAGTGGCTACAAACTGGGCAGCTTCTACCTTACGAAGAAGTTCATCAGCATTACGCCCGATACTGTTGTCCTGAATTTCAGCTAATTTGATCTTGCCTTCGGGATTCACTACAAAAGTACCACGATAAGCCATACCGTCTTCTTCAATCATCACACCAAATGCACGCGACAAAGCACCTGTAGGATCTGCCAACATCGGATAAGTGATTTTGCGGATGCTTTCAGACGCATCATGCCATGCTTTATGAACGAAATGTGAATCGGTGCTTACAGAATATACTTCCACTCCCATTGCTTTGAACTGATTATACTTTTCAGCAATATCTACAAGTTCGGTAGGGCATACAAACGTAAAGTCAGCAGGATAGAAGAAGAAAATAGCCCATTTACCTTCAATATCTTTATTAGTTACGGTTTTAAACTCTCCATTATGGAATGCCTGAACTTTAAATTCAGGAACTTGTGAATTAATAATTGGTTCCATACTCTTTTTATTTTTAAATTAAAACTGATTTTTAAATTGTAATTATTACATTTGCAAAGATAACCGACTTCAGCACCTTCCACAATACCTAATTATTAGGATTGTATAGAACAAGATTCACCATAAATAGGTATTGGATAAACGATTTTTTTAATCGAATTTTGCATGGAGTTAAAAGGATGCTAAATATTTTAACAACAATAGTTTATATTAGAATAATTATTTAAAAGTACATGTAGTATGAAAATAGAAAAAATTATAGCCCGCGAGATATTAGACTCACGTGGTAATCCCACAGTAGAAGTCGATGTTACATTAGAATCAGGAATCACAGGTCGTGCATCGGTTCCGTCAGGAGCATCAACCGGAGAACACGAAGCATTAGAACTACGCGATGGTGACAAAACTCGCTATAATGGAAAAGGAACCTTAAAAGCTGTAGCCAATGTAAACACAATCATTGCCCCGGCGCTAATTGGTTGCTCAGCACTGGAACAACGTGCCATTGATAAAAAAATGTTAGCATTAGATGGTACTCCCACTAAATCCAAACTCGGGGCCAATGCCATTTTAGGCGTATCGCTAGCAGTAGCAAAAGCAGCCGCAAACTATCTGGATATACCTTTATATAGATACATAGGTGGGACGAATACATACGTAATGCCGATTCCAATGATGAATATCATCAATGGCGGTTCACATAGTGATGCTCCCATTGCTTTTCAAGAATTTATGATTCGTCCTGTAGGTGCTCCATCTTTCCACGAAGGTTTACGCATGGGAGCCGAAGTATTCCATGCGCTGAAAAAAGTATTGCATGACCGCGGTCTGAGCACTGCCGTAGGCGATGAAGGTGGTTTTGCTCCTGCCTTGAACGGAACCGAGGATGCCATTGAGTCTATTCTGGCAGCCATCAAGAATGCAGGTTATGAACCGGGTAAAGATGTCATGATTGGTATGGACTGTGCTTCTTCTGAATTCTATAAGAATGGCGTTTATGACTATACGATTTTTGAAGGAGAAACAGGCAAAAAACGTACGACTGACGAGCAAATTAATTATCTGGAAGAATTGATTAATAAGTATCCTATCGATTCTATTGAGGACGGTATGAGTGAAAATGACTGGGAAGGGTGGAAGAAGCTGACCGAACGTATAGGCAACCGTTGCCAACTGGTAGGTGATGACTTGTTCGTAACCAATGTAGAATTCCTTTCAAAAGGTATTGCACAAGGATGCGCCAACTCTATCCTGATCAAAGTCAATCAAATAGGTTCTTTAAGTGAAACACTGGATGCTATTGAAATGGCTCATCGTCATGGATATACCACTGTTACTTCCCACCGCTCAGGAGAAACGGAAGACGCAACCATTGCAGACATTGCCTTAGCTACCAATAGTGGACAAATCAAAACAGGCTCATTGAGCCGGAGCGACCGCATGGCAAAATACAACCAGTTACTCCGTATTGAAGAGGAACTGGGTAATTTGGCCGTATATGGTTACAAACGAATCAAATAATTGGATCTTTTGTACATTTATGTAATCGGATAGCGTCTTTGAGAAAAGGCGCTATTTTTTTTGGATATTGCTTTCCGATGACATTCTTAAAAAAAATATAAAAGCCTCCTGTCTTCTGTCTGTCCTTTAAAGGTTTTATGTACTTTTGTACCGCTTTAAACAAAAAACAATCAATAAAAATGGACGATTCAATACCACGAACGTGCAATAGTATTAACTGATCCGACAGGGCAATCACTACTCTGAATGCCTCTGAACGGATATAAATGAACGAAAGGAGGCAATAAGATGAGAAAATATCTTTATTGTGAAAATGGCTTTGTAGAAAAGCCACAATGGATGCCAAACTGCTGGGTGAATGTAGAATGCCCCGACCAAAGTGATTTTGAGTTTCTGACTAAAGAATTAAAAGTCCCCGAAGCTTTTTTAGAGGACATCGCCGATATGGATGAACGTCCACGAACGGATACGGAAGACAACTGGCTACTGACCATTATCCGAATCCCCCTGCAACAACAGGGAAGCATCCCTTATATCACTATCCCTATCGGTATCATTACAAATAATGAAATCATTGTTACCGTGTGTTATCACTCCACTGAAATGATTCCTGATTTCATTGACCACACCCGACGTAAAGGAATCATTGTGCCTAATAAATTTGAACTGATTTTACGGTTAATTTACTCATCTGCCGTATGGTTCTTGAAATATCTGAAACAAATAAACAATGATGTAGCTGCCGCAGAAAAAGAATTGGAAAGGAGCATACGTAATGAGGACCTGCTAAGATTGATGAAACTACAAAAAACATTGGTTTATTTCAATACGTCCATTCGTGGAAATGAGGTGATGGTAGGTAAATTGCAAAGTATCTTCCAGGAAAAAGATTATCAAAACCGCGATTTGGTAGAAGATGTAGTCATTGAATTAAAACAAGCATATAACACGGTAAATATCTACAGTGATATCTTAACCGGAACCATGGACGCATTTGCTTCCATCATATCCAATAATGTGAACACCATCATGAAACGCATGACCAGTATTTCCATCATTCTGATGGTACCCACATTAATAGCTAGTTTCTATGGAATGAACGTAGATGTACATGTAGATGCATTACCACATGCTTTTAGTTTTATTATTTTGGCGTCCATCACATTGTCTGCGTTGGCCTTTGTTATTTTCAGGAAGATAAAGTGGTTCTAAAAAATCCTGTAACAATATCATATGACCTGTCATTCACGACAACAGGTCATATGATAAAACTGATAAAACTCTTTTCGCCCCCTAATCTTATGACAAAGAGATTCAATTTACTCTTGATTTCTTTCTCCAAATACGTTTTATCCATAAATAGTATCCTGTTAATGGCAAGGTGGCTCCTATCAAAGCTGCTATAAACGTCAGTAAACGAGTAAGCATACCGCCCCAACTACCAACATGTACAGAATAGATCCATCCGCGAATCTTTCCAGCCTTCTCAGCATCTTTATATAAAACTACCTCATCAATCTCACCACTATGAGGATTGAATTTATAACGGTCGGAAGCACGTTGATTACCAAAGGTATTGAAAGAAACATTTGCTACCCCATCTGATAAGGTTATCTGTTTGTAACCGGGATTATTTAGGGCTAATTGTTCATAAACTTGTTGCCAACAAACATAGGACGAAGAATGAGAAACATTCTTTCCAGGTTGATCACTACCTCTACCACCACGCAGAGTCACCCCACTATGTGTACCTCCCTGTTGTACTTCCACGCCAAACACTTTATAGAAACCTGTCCGATACCATCCAAAAGACCATGTTAACCCGGTAAGGGCCATAGCCAATAAAAAAAACAGCGCATACATTCCACCTGCAACATGCAGGTCATACCAAAATCTTCTAAAGCCCCTGCCGACAGATATTCTTAAACTATTTTTCAAGGCTTTTCGTGTACGAGGCCACCAGATAACGATACCCGATATCAAAACCACGACAAACAACAGGGTGCTGACACCTACAATCATTTTTCCCCAAAAGACTCCGCCATCCGCTTTCATACTGTCCAACAGCCAGCGATGCAGCCTGAACATAGTCACAAAAAATGCAGGACGTTCATATTTACCTTTAATCTCACCAGTATATTGATCCACATACATAGAAGCACGACGAGGCTTGGACAGATTCACCTGCCAAGCGCGTTCCGGGTCAGAAAAAACACTGATTCCTATCACAAACACACTGTCGGGTAACGTGAGTTCTACCTCTTCTAATAATCGATCAACAGGAAGTGGAACTGTCTCTACCTTTTTTACATAATAGAGTTCATGCCTAGCCAGTTCCATCACTTCATTTTCAAAAACCAGCATAGCTCCCGAGAAGCAAATCAAGGTAATGATTAACCCGAAAGGAACAGAAAGCCAAAGATGTATTTGGCGAAATATTTTCTTCATAAAATCTTCAATACAATTCATAAAAAGAGTCTGCATAAGCACATACTGCCCGCAGACTCCCACTATATTATTACAATACTCAGTTCTGAGGTTGCAGTTTACCGACGCCACTGATTTGTGTCGCTTCTATAGAAACACCCTTTGTCGCTACCGCACCAACCGGATCTATTTTATAAATAGACGGATATCCTTCTGTTGTAGTTACAGCCATATAGGCATATCCATTCTCCACATACGGAGTATTACCAAAGCCAGAGATCAAATCGGCAGAAGGCAAGCCGGTTACATAAGTAAGTTTTCCGGTTTCTCCTTTATATATCGCTAACTGATTAGCTGTGAAACCAGTTTCAGTCAAGGGACGATCATACATCAACAACAAGAAATAATCTCCCGTAATATGCCAACAACGAATGAAAGATTTACCTCCGGTCTGCGCTTCGATACTATAATAATAATCAGGATCAAACTCTTCTGTTCCAGCCTTTATACGTACGACTCCAGCATCCAAGGTAGTCTGTTGCCGTTTATCAGCCATTGTTTTGGCATAACTAGGAGAAAATACATAAATATCACCATTATCTGCCGCCCAAATAGTTTGGTAATATTGAGACTTCATTCGCCCACAAGCATAGCTGATTTTATCAGTCTCAATAATCTTTTTAGTAGTCAGCGTTTCATTATCAAAAATAGCGACCCAGCATTTGTTGGGATATTGCGTCCATTGCAATTCGCCTTTTTTATAACTGCTGCTGTTGGAACCACCGTCTTCTGTCTTTACCAAATCATCATTGCCAGGAAGTATCCATTTTCCCCCGTCAGTGGCCGATCCATATTGACTTAACCCCATTGGAATAGCAGCGCTATACAGCTTATTATTTTGTTCCAATATGCCGGCCAATGTTACATATTCTCCATTTCCCAAGAAGTTCTCGGACATATAAGCCTTATTTTGAGTATCATTCGTTGTAAATGTTTCAGCAGATACATCCAAATAAGAAAGCAAAAACATTTTTGGTAAATATCCATTCTCATCAGCATACGCAGTGGGTCCGTCACCGGTAGACGAGGTCATGATATATTTATCATAAATACCGTAAGTAGTAAATCTCTTTATGGCAAACTCCCCCGAACGAGCCTTTACTTCATTATTTGAATCCATGATATAAGAACGGGTCGTACCTGCATTCCCTTGATTATAAGTCAGTGCATAAAGATATTGATTCTTGTAAAACACCCATTGAGTTGCGCCATCATTCACAAGACCATTATTCACTGTAGAAACAGTGCCTTTATCCAACGTTTCAGAAGTAAGCAGTACATTCGTTGTATTTCCAGACGCTGTGACCGAAGATGCAATAACATACTCACCTTTAGCCTCGGTACCCGAACCGTAATCCGGCTCATTATCCGTACATGCACTCAACACCATTCCTACTATGGCAATAGCAACAAATCCATTCAAAAAGAAAACTTTCTTCATTTTATTCTTCTATTTAATTTAAAATCCAATTAATTATAAACTTTTTCCAATTCTTTAATTACCGAAACAAACACGCAGTTTACCATAAAAAGCCCGACCGGCCTTCTGAAGACTAAAATTATCATATAACTTCTCATCTGTGAAGTTACGACATTCCAATGATACGTTATATCGTCCTTTTTGCAAACTATAAGAAAGGGATATATTGTGTGAGAATTGATCAGGTACCACATAGTCCCCCTTATTTGAGCCTATTCGGGAAGAATAATAAGTAAAGCTATGCAGATATTGATTATCATAAGACACTGTCAACATATTGCCTTTCCTTCCTAAATCCCGCCAATAAAAAGTAACATCCGAATCAGCAAACATATAAGGCAGGTTCGGCATCCGTTCTTTATAAGCCAAATTTTCCGCACTGCTGGAAATAGATGTTTTCATATTGTCGCGTACATCCATTTTAGTAAAATTACCTCCTATACTCACCCAATTGCCAAAACCGTAACGAGCAGAAACAGTATATCCTTTCGTCAATACTTTACCGTAATTAATATATTTCGCAGCATATTTACCACCACTCAAATCCGCAATATTACGCTGAATATAATCTTTCGTATTCCGATAAATCACTCCACCTTCCATATATACAGAATGCCTGCCAAATGTTCTGTTATAGCTCAAATTAAAATTCAAATTATCACTACTCTCAGGTTTTATACTGATATCTCCCATTTCCAAATCCTCATCTCCAAACATTTCTTCAATAGTAGGCAGACGATATGCTTTTTCGTATGACAATTTTGCCTGCAAACCGGATAGAATGAAATAAGTTCCCGCAGCTCCATACCCTATGGAATTCATGTTTCGGGTAGTACGGACATAATCATCCTGATTCGTAGTCGTAGCCATAGGACCTGCTACATACAAACTATAATATTTTCCAAACACTGAGAGGTTCCAATTATCAGACGGCATCAACCGATAGGATAATCCGGAGATATTCTTATGGGTTTCTTTAGCGATGGCATCCTCCGATTCCACCTTAGCCAATAAAGAAGTATTAGAACGGCGAAAAGTATTCAACACATGATTAAAGGTCAGCATGTGTATTTTCGCCAGACGGTAATTAACAGTTAATGTTCCATTCCAATTGTTATTATCCGCCCGTGAATATTGATTGGATTGTTCACCGGGTGAGTTCATTAATTTCCTATCACCCAACCAATTGTACTTATATGAAGCTGTATCTATATTTGCCGTTGCATTTTTATTATAATTGGCAGTCAATGCCACATTCAGACCTTTGATTAATAAGTCACGCTTATTATACTCCAATGACGGCATCAACGAATGTCCTTTACGATGTTTTTCCCCATAAACTATTTCCTGACGTACTCCGGTCTGTATCTCCTTATACATATGTGAATAAGTAAAGCCCAACATCAATCTGTCTGCCCATTTCTTATCCACAATGCCAATCTTACCTATAACCGCCTCATTATGATAGGTATCATTAAAGCGCTTGACACGTACCCTTTTATCTTTATCAATTCTTCCGGTTTCAAAGTCCTCTACCGGTGCATCCACATGATAATCATTATCCGAATAGTTTTGGAAAGCATTTATTTCATAAGTAAAGCCGTTTTTGAAAGTTTGTCCGAAATTCACATACGATTTATGCGTATTGAACGACCCGTATGAATAGGAGCCATCCAAAAACCAATTACGTCTCTTCTTATTGGTTACAATATTGATAACACCACCTATAGCATCCGTGCCAAATCCTACAGGAACCACCCCTTTATACACTTCAATCCTATCTGCAAAATTCACAGGAATATTATTTAAGCCAAAAGAACTCCCTACTCCCTCCTGAGGTACACCGTCAATAAATATCTTCACATGTTTGCCACTGAAACCATCCAACATCAATTGCATATCCGAACCTACCCCACCTGACTCACGGAGTTTCATTCCCGGAGCTTTAGCCAAAGCATCACTCAGATTTTTGGTAGAATTCTGGAACTCTTTTGTATCTACAGCTATCGCATTGAATGCGGAACGTTTCACACGGGAAACCCCGTTAGATACCACTACAACTTCATCCAACTCAGTCACTGACGGGGCAATCATTACATTCATCTTAATCCTTTCTCCATGAACTAAAGTTATGGGCTTTTCTATAGTCTCATATCCTATAGCCGAAACAACCAGTGTATATTTCCCTGCCGGTGCATGAAGATGATAAATACCTTCTTCATTCGTTGTACAGCCATAAGTTGTACCCTTCAAATATACGGTCGCAAAATCTACGACTTCCTGTTTTTCTTTGGATATCACTTTACCGGATACCATTATCTTAGGTTGTGCAAAGATAGATATCGCTCCGATTATTAAAAAAAGGGATCCTAAACTAATCCTTTGTAACTGTCTTCTTACCATGAATACCTATAATTCTAAATTCTTAATTTTTGGGAATGCAAAGTTCTATAAAAAGAAAGGGGGAAACAATCACCTGATATCGGTAATCTTTTCCCCCATTTTACAGAATATATATACTACGCAATAGCTCTTTATAGGTATTTATGCAATAAACACGCTATCGGGTCTAGTTCCGGAAATCAAACCATAGCTTCATTCTAAAGCCATCATCCCCTTTATTAATTTTAATATAAGAAGCCTCTCCTCCTGTCCCCTGAGAGTTGACAGCCGGGATTTCAAATAAGAACGAAAGGTCTCCAGCAGGATATTCCTTTACTGATATTCCACGGCTTTCACGGTCACGCTGCTCCTCCGGAGTGAAGACGCGAAAGAAAATACCGTCAGTTTCCGAATAAACTGTCATCGGTGTTGTCTTTGATTGGAGTGTTGCCCAATAGAGATCTGCATGATACCCTTTGAATTCCGGATAAATAAGCTGATGATAATATTCTCCCGTCACCGTATTGTTGTAGTCCTTCTGCCAAATACCATAATTCGTTCCTTCGATACGGTTCTTCCATACCCGGTAAGGACCTTTGCCTAACCAACGCATCCCACTGATGTTCTTTTCAGGAAAAGAGAATGAAAAACCGAAATTAAGAACCGGACGGTCAAAGTATACACCGTCAAACTTGTTCTTTGCTCTGTAATTCAGCACTAATGCATCCATTCCAAGCAATCCGTCAGGTGCCATTCTCCAGACAATGGAGTCGGCCGCACCTTTATATTTTACGGTATAAATGGCAGTATCACCTTGCATCTTTAGGTTAGCAGAACAGAAAAGCATCTTCATCCCGACCGGGAGAGGACCATCAGACAATGGTATGATCTTGCTACCGTTCTTCACTTCTACCAAATTACCATTCGCTTTGTTGAATGTTGCTGTAACTCCATTCGCTATCAGTGTAACACTATTGTCGTCTGTCTGATATCTGGCAGTAGCAGTTGTTGTCGGTTGTAAATACCTGTATTCTATAAAGTACTTACGGTTATTCTTGATAGGAAACGTCCAATTACATATCATATCTCCCGCTACATTGTAGGCTTCCAATTCCAAGATGTCTCCATTGAAGAATTTCTCAGGCAAATCAAAGTGGGCTATCCCCTTCTCGCCAGGCTGAATCGCAGGTAACAGTACGCCGCCCTCCGCTAAGCAGATGGGGCTGTCGGACACCTGTGGAATAGGTAAACGCATTACCTTCCACTTCATCCGGCATTCGCTTAAGTTGCTGAATAAGTAATCGTTAGTTACATAAAAATCTCCTTTGAAAGAAGAAGTTATTTTTAATGGATGTATTTGAATGGGTGACCATACCTCCCGAACAGTATAAAAACTGCCTTCTTTTTCGCGATTTGCCCCCACAATACCATCGGGAGCATTAGGACCGTAAGTGTCCATTTGTCCGGTATCTGTACGGCGGACAGCTTCATCCACATATGCCCAAAGGAAGCCACCGGCAAAAAGTGGATTTGCCTTAAACTTTGACCATAGTCCTTTGAGGCCTGCACCCTGTCCACGGTCATAGAGGCCATGCAGGAACTCCGTCATCATAAAAACCTTATGCCCGCGTTCCAACCGATACATGTTATCCGTACCATTAGGGTAATGACGTGTATCCAAGCCATTGAAATCCGCCCACGGATGAATGACGTGACGTTTCTGCGGATCATAGTCGGCAAAACGATTGTCAACAGCAGTATTCCATCCTCCTTCGTTACCATTTGCCCAAACAAAGATACACGGGTGATTCACATCACGAAATATCATCTCAGGCAGTAACTTTTCTGCTATTTCAGTGCTATAGCTATTCTGCCAACCACATAATTCATTGAGATAAAGAAGACCTATGGAATCACACGCCTCTAAAAAATGAGTATCTGGTGGATAATGTGAACGCACGGCATTCATATTCATCTGCTTAATGAGCAAAGCATCCTTCAGACTGAGTTCCCGGCTGATTGTCCTACCTGTTTCCGGATCAAAGCAATGACGGTTAATCCCCTTCACTAAAAGACGAGTACCGTTCAGATATACGCCATCTTCAGGACGGAATTCAATGGTACGGAATCCTATGCGCTCCGTAATCTCGTGCACAACATCTCCTGTTGTGGAAAGAAGACGCATCGTGAGCCGGTAAAGGTTGGGATGTTCAGGATCCCATGTCCTGATATTGTTCCAATGTGTGGTAAGTATCTGTTTCTCTTCCGTCGAAAGCCCGCATACCTGCCGCCCTATAGGAAGCTGTGAATCACAGGAAATGAGCGACAGTTCCAATTGTTGTCCTTTGGAAATATTTTTCAAATATACATCTGTGTGCAACGTACCGTCAGCACGGGCATCCACCGCTATATGTTCTATTTGCGTGCGAGGCTTTGCCGTCAGATATACAGGACGATAGATACCTCCGAAAAGCCACCAGTCAGCCCGGCGCTCCGCTGCATTAACTGATTTATCAGCCGACTGCTTCTTCACCGTCACTTCCATCAAATTCGTTTTCCCGAATTTCAGTCTGTCCGTGATATCATAAGAAAAACGATAGAATGATCCCTGATGAACAGGGCCAGCGATGACATCGTTGATTTTCACTTCAGCATCAGTCATAACACCTTCAAATACAATACTTATCTGTTTGCCTTTCCAAGTGTCCGGAACATCAAAACAATGACGATAGATGCCGTATTCATCGCAAAAATCATGTTCCCTGTAGGCATCATATTGCTTTTCTTTCTCGTGTTCCTTATAAATATAATAGCGCCCGTAGGTATAGCCTCCAAAACCTTGCTGTTCCCAGCAAGACGGAACATCTATCTTGCTCCACTTTTGAGAGTTCATACCTGAAGAGCACCAGAAATTCCACTTCACAGTATGATCCGGTCCTGTACCGGAAAGATACCTCACTTCTGTCTGTTGAGCTTTTGTCGTGCAAAAGCATAATAAAATAATGAACAGTCCAATAATTTTCTTCATACAATTCATGCTACATTAATAGGTTGGTTGAACTGGAAATACATAGAACATTCTGTCTGGTTTGAAATCAATCATCCATTGATCTATCAGGACATGATCATCCAAAGCAGTGATGGATAAAGTATGCTTTCCTTTCGCCAATTGATGACCAGTTTCACGAACAGCCTGTCCACGGAGTACATTCTGTTTCCATCCTTCCGAACGAAACGGCTCTTTAATAGAACATATCCGAGGCTTTTCACCATCTATACTAACACTGAAACGAATATCTCCTTTATCATTAGGTTGTGTCGGGATTACGGCAGTGCGCAGTATCGCCTCTCCATCCCATAAACAATCAAACTCAAAAGTAATTGACTTTCCCTTTGGTACGGAAACAGCATTCATACTATGTCCCAATGATTGAATCGTCACGACCCCTTTGGATGCGCTTGTATAATCGCAAGCATTAGAAACAATACAATGATCCTTAGCCACTTCCTCCAAAGGTAACGATTTTGGTCTTCTAAAAGAAGCATATTTCTCTATTTCCTTATCTGTCAGCCATATGGGAATTTCAGGCGGATAGAACACATATAAATCCCGCGGATTATGGCACATGGAGTATTTCCATTTGCCATCTGCCAGTTCATTGTTATAGTAATCTGTCAAATCGCGGATTTCCTGGTAAGCTTTAATGCTTTTGGCACAGGCAGCCATTAATTGACTTTCGCGGGTCCATAAAGTCGTGTCGCAGCTTCCCGGAGAGATGCAACGTGCTCTTTGTGCCTCCAGCATCTTTGTGCTCATGGCAGCAGCGCCAAATACAGGATACTTAATTTGGGCAAAGAAAGCATCTTTGCGTTCCTGAGGAATCATTGGTTCCACTTCCGATAAAATCTCTTTAATGGCTTCATAGGATTCCAGATAACGATCCAGTTCGCCGCCGAATTCGGTTAAGCTAAAGTCCGTATTTTTAACCGGAGACCAGCCTTTGGTATATTTTTTCTTGTCCAGCTCCACTTGGTTCCAACCCATAAATTCCGGTTTACGGATGCCGCACAGGCGATAAAACTCTAACATGGCAGGCAATAATTTTTCTCCTGCTTCTTTGCCAAATTCGCGGCAAAGCCAGCTCTTCTGATGCTCCACAAGAGTAGATGGAGATACGGAATTGATATTCCATGCCATATCCAGAAAGAGTTCCAAATCGTATGCCGCGGGTTTCAAATCGTGCACATTAACCACCCACAAACGGCGGGCATTGCAATCGTATGCCTGTTTCATTTCACTATAAATCAATCCCGGCTGGGTAGTGCATAACCACATATAGTCATGCGGACGCCCCCAATAACTGAGATGATAATACACTCCGGCACCTCCGTTACGCTTTTGCTGTTCCTTGTCACTTAAACGGGTCATATAGCCATAGTTGTCATCACACCATATCAAAGTGATGTCTTCCGGCAGTTGCAAGCCATTCTCCATTATTTGAAGCACTTCTTTATAGGGGACAAAAGCCTGGGGAATTTTCTCCACATCTTTATCTACATACTTCGATAATAACTTGCGCTGGTCGTCAATAACCTGTTGCAGTGCATCGGTCTTTTCCTGAAGGGTCTTGACCCCTTCCATTCCACTGTCGTGAATACCTCGCATACCCATGGTGTAGAAATTTTCATAAGGTCCAGCCTCTTTCAGCCGTTCTATCCAATAGGATTGTACCCCTTCACGGTTTGTTATGTAATTATAGTCACCCCGTTCATTGACTTTCCATTCACCTACATTATTGCGCATCATTGGCTCACAATGCGAAGTACCGATGAGAATGCCGCAACTGTCAGCTGCTTCTTTAGCTCCCGGCACAAAGTAGAACGGAGTCGTAATTCCATGCATTCCCGGCCAAATAGCATTGGCACGAAGGCGCATCAGCAATTTGAAGATTTCTTTATAAGTACGTGCACCAATACGTCCTTTTATATCAGACGGTTCAAAGTTTTTCCAGCTCCAAGGCTGCAAGCTCCAGTCTTCATCATTTAAAAAGATTCCACGATACTCTACCGATGGACTCTGAAAAGTAGAATAATCAGCCGGAAGGGTCAATCGCTCTTTTCTCATCGGTGTCACATCTCCCCACCATACCCATGGAGACACTCCTGCCAAGCGGGAAAGTTCAAGTATGCCGTAAGCAGTTCCCCGACCGTCACTTCCTACAACCAACAACTGATTTTCTCTTATCTTTATAAAAAAAGCGTCTTTTCTGGCAACAATACTATCCACCGGGATTCCGTCTTTACGGAGATCTCTTAGGATAGACTTGTTTTTATCCAACTGAATAATATTAATAACCGCCGTTCCGAAAAGAGTTTTTTGAGGTAATACCCCCGTCACCTGTTGCATGTCACCCTTAAACATATCCAGTGCTACCGTCACTACTGGAGAAACAGATCCAGGCAAGGAATAAGTAATAGGACGTTTACCATTATACCAAACAAATTCTTTATTGGCAACAACCTCTCTTGTACTAGCTGCACAAATCACTACAATATGCACAAACAAAGCTACACTGGTTATAGCCATAATCAATAATCGACTTTCCCTTTTTAATTTCACATTCATCAGTTATTCTACTTTAATTGATTTTTTTAATAACGAGGATGCCATATATCATAACATCCCCGTCCTAAACACATCTCAATACTATCTAATCACCTTACTAATACCCTGGATTCTGATCTTCAGCACTCATCAACTCATTCGCATCAATCGCCGCCTGAGGAATAGGACGAAGTAATTTCTTTCCAATCATTTGTGCGGCCCGCCCTTTTATCTGAGGATTATATAAATCATTATACTCCACCAATTTCTGTGTACGTCTTAAATCAATCCATCGAGATCCCTGTCCAAATAACTCACAAGCACGTTCTTTTAAAATAACATCCACATTTATTTCAGTTACCGCATCAAGCCGTGCACGTCGGCGCACTTCATTCAAACGAAGCAAAGCATTTCCCTTATCACCAGCTTTTAAATAAGCCTCTGCTGCTACCAAATAAATCTCAGGAAGCGTAATAATATGTACATCACGATAATCTGTTTTATTAGAATAACTAGCAGTATTAGAATCATCAAATTTACGACAAGGAGCGCCCCCATAAGAATAGGTTACAAATTCCTCATAATCAATTTCTCCAGGCATATATTCTTGAGGATCCCGTGTATGATCAGACATCGGTAGTATCCATGTATTTTTACGATTTTCAGGATCAAGAGCTTTCCATGCATCGATATCTTCTTCTGTTTCATACCATGCCGGATAGTAACGTTTCAAAGGAATTCCTATAAAAGTTCCACCATTCTTATACCAATCCCAATACCAATAAGCGGATGCAGTAACAATATCAGGTAACTCCTTCATAAACGTTACCCCATAGCGTATATCGCCTTTTTCAAAACACTGCAAAGCATGTAAAGTCGCAATAAAAGCAGAAGTACTCCCCTTTCCATGATCTTCTTGCCCCCCCATATGATTACAATAAAAGGAACTCCACGGATGCCCACCACTGACTGTATTAGCAGCCGTAGCATAGTCATATTCCACATCCCAAATAAATTCTTCGTTATCATCTCCACTACAATCCGCTCTCCAAAGATCCTCGAAAGGAGTAACCAAAGCACGATTAGCTATCACGTCATCTGCTACTTGGGCTGCTTTGGCAAAGTAATCTTTTTTATCTAAATCCCAAGCTGCTGCTAAATAAGTTTTAGCTAATAACGCACGAGCCGATTCAATACTTATACGACCACCACCATCCAAAGCGGTAGACTTTTCCATAGCTCCGGCAGCTATTACATTCTCCAATTCCTCAATAATATAAGTGTAAACATCAACCACCGAAGATTTAGGATATCCGGTTTGAACATCAGCCACATAATCTTTCATCAAAGGTACCCCCCCGAAAGTATTTACCAATATATAGTAATAATTCGCCGCCAATACTCGTGCCTCATCCACACGCCTGCTACGCAAATTCTCATCAATAACTGCATCCGCCGCATAATGTTTTATAGCATAAGCCGCACGGATACCTTTATAACATGCCGTATAAAGCTCTTTCATCACACTGTTTTCAGGATTTAAAGTTTCATATTCATGCAACTCATCATTGATATAATTACGCCCATCAGCATACATATCCGTACCTGCATTAAAATAAGTAGTATAACTGGATACTGCATAAACATCTCGTAAAGTACTATAAGCATTTGATACCAAAGATTCAAAACCTGTCTTAGTCGAGAAATATTCTTTGTCCGTTACATTTGACTTATTATCTGTAGTCAGAAAATCTTCACAACTTGTAGTCAAAACAAAGCCAACCAATATGACTGCCGTATATATATATTTTTTCATACCATTTACCTTTCCTTTGAAATTAAAACTTAATATTCGCACCTATCTGATAAGTTACCGATGCAGGACCACCATCAGTTAATTTAGCATTTGCCCATTCAGGATCAAATCCATCATAATCCGTAAAACAAAATGGATTAAGCACATTGATATAAAGACGCAAATGCTGTAATCCTGCTTTAGTAATCCACCTCTTAGGGAAAGTATATCCCAAACAGATATTTTTTACCTTTACAAAAGAAGTCTTCTGATACTGAAAGCCTTCTCCCTTCGCGCTACCTTTATCAGAAAAATATCCACCTGCCGAAGTATCGGAATTATTCGGATAAGGATATTCACCGTAATGAGTTTCAGTGGCATATACAATATCACCGGTAGTATGGTCAATAACAGGCGCCCCTTTAGGAATATAAAAATCCATTGCCATATGTTGGTTACCACGATCAGACCATTTCATATATTTATCATGGAAATAACTACGAGCCCATTGTCCTTGTTTAGTATAAATCATTACTGAGAAATCGAAACCTTTATAATACATATTTGAACTTAAACTTCCCACCCATTTAGGATCTGTACAACCATATATTTGCTTATCTTCATCCGTAATCTTGCCATCATTATTCCAATCATTCACAGCTATCTGACCTTCATACCACTTATATTTCGAACCATACTTTGCATACAATTCTTGCAAAGTATAATGAATATCCCCATCTTTAGTGTGCATCGTTACCCCTTTATCAGTTATCACATCAGTATGAATATAGTCACGCAATACATTTAACGGCTCACCAATAAAGCGATTGGATGCAATTTCATCCACTTTCCCATTACTAAGTTCCAATATTTTATTCCAGTTACGAGAATAATTCACACTTAAATCCCATATAAAATCTTTACTCCGAATAATGCCAAACTGCATTCCTAATTCAATTCCGGTATTACGAACTGAACCGACATTAAAAGTAGCTTTTGTTTCACCTGTTTCAACAGGAACAATTCTATCCATAATCTGCCCATCAGACAAACGATGATAAAAATCGGCTGTCAGATTAATACGATTACTCAATACACTAAAATCCAATCCTAAATCAAACTCTTTTACCTTTTCCCAAATGAGTCCCGTATTAACAAGCCCATTAGGGTAATATCCTTGTATTTCCGATCCTCCCAATACCACATAACTAGGTCCTGAAGCTGTAGCTATTGTCACATAATCATCCACATTGTTGTTACCGGTAACTCCATAAGACAAACGCAATTTCAAATTATCCAACCAATGAGTACCTTTTAAAAAGCTTTCTTCTGACATACGCCATGCCAAAGCAACGGAAGGAAACCATCCCCAACGGTTACCTTCTGCAAAGCGTGAAGAACCATCAGCACGTGCTGTAGCTGTCGCCATATACTTACCTTTATATGAATAATTCAAACGAAGAGCTCCTGAGACCAAAGTAGATGCTGTATAGGAAGAAGCTATCTCCTTATCACCGGAAGCCTTATCCAAGGCATGAAAAGAAAGCATATCATCCGAAATACCAAAGCCTTTCAATCTATAAATTTCTTTATCAGAACGATATATGGAGAATAAACCCATCGCGCCAAACGTATGATCACCTATTGTTTTATTAAAATCAAGCTGATTATCCCAAGTCCAGTCCATACGGTCTGTCGTCTCAACCTCTGCAGAGTTCGTTCCGTTCACCTGATAATAATTGGAACCTAGCGGATTACGGTCATTCACTCCAGTAGCATTAAACTTTCCTTGACGCCCATGATAAAAGTTAGGTGAAAAAGTAGTCGCAAATTTTAATCCATCCATTATATTAGTACGCAAATATACATTGCCAAAGACATGAAATTTGCGAGTTTGATTAGTATAGTTTTCATCCTCTAAATCATTCAGTGGGCTAACAGTAGAAGTGAATTGTCCGGTAGACCCAAAAGCATCCTTTGACCCTGGATTATTGATAATGTTACCATTTTCATCATAAGGTGCAACAAAAGGATTGAAATAAAAAGCGTTTTCATACGGACAATAAGTTCCATCGGTACTAAAATCATCTTGCACCGTATAAGCCATATTCACAGATAATCCAGCTTCAAATACTTTGGAAATTTTTCCATCAAAAGCACCTTTGATATTGAAACGGGAATAATCATTATGTTTAAACACATTTTCTTCCCCTTGATAACCAACTCCTAACCGATAATTAATTTTTTCTGTGGCTCCGTTGGCACTGATATAATGATTCTGCTGATTACCTGTCCGAGTTACGAGGTCTGTCCAGTCATAACCATCTGTTCCCGACATCATCATCTCATAAATTTTGGAATCACGATAGTTTGTACCACCATCACGTTTCAGAAACGTAGTTTCCAAATCAGATTGTTTAATTTCATAATGAGGAATACCGTTCGCATCTACTCCTTTACGACTAGAACCATCAAAGACATCTGATGTTAAAAGAGTATGACGTGCAAAACGATAATCTATAAATTCTTGAGCATTCATAAAATCAGGCATACGGGCAACCTTACGTATCCCATAATATCCATCATACGAAATAGAAACATGTTGAGGTTTTCCTGCCCCCTTCGCACCTTTGGTTGTAATCATAATCACACCAGCAGAAGCACGTGAGCCATAGATAGCAGTAGACGAGGCATCTTTCAAGACGTCTACCCGCTCAATATCCTCGGGATTCAAAAAATCCATAGACGAGCACACAATACCATCAATTACATAAAGAGGAGCAGCCTGTTTATTTATAGATGCCTGTCCACGTATCTGAATATTAAATCCGCCACCCGCACGGCTATTGGATTGAGTGATATTTACTCCCGGAACCGCACCTTGTAATGCATCTTCCAAACGGGTAGTACCTCTAGCAGCGAGTTTTTCAGAAGATATAGAACCTACAGAACCTGTCAAATCTGATTTCTTCATGGTACCATAACCTACCACCACTACTTCATCCAATACTTCGGTATCATCCATTAAAGTCAGACTGAAAGAAGTCTGCCCTTTAACTGGGATTTCCAAAGTCTTGTATCCAACAAAACTTACCTGAATCGTCCCATTGGTAGGGACATCAGAAAGAATAAAGTTCCCATCAATATCTGTTATAGTCCCATTAGCGGTTCCTTTCACCACCACACTGGCACCAATAACAACCTCACCATTTGCATCTATTACGGTTCCTTTAATCTTACTAGGCTGCTGGTACGCAGAAACCAGTAACGATTCATTTACCGCATAAGCAACATGACTTCCTGAAAGAAAAGCTGCACAAATAAAAACCGCAAGAAGCGATTTTCTGTTTCCATAAAAATTAGATTTCATTAGCCAACCTTTTTAAATTAGACATTAAAGTTTTAATGCCACAAAAGTAATCAGCTATTCATTTTACAGAGATGAAGCATCTCCCGATAAGGTTGAAGCATGTTTTCTCCACCTTTTAGGAACATATTTCAACCTTGTCCACCTTGGCATGTTCAAGCGTTTTTGCCCGATTTCATCGAATATTCTGTAGGCTGCATACCAAATTCCTTCTTAAAACAGATAGAAAAATACTTGGGATCATTAAACCCGACCTTATAAGCCAGTTCGGAAATGCGGAAATTCGGATTTTCATCCATCATCCTGCAAGCCGCCTTCAGACGGATACTACGTACAAAGCCAGTTGTATTCAATCCCGTCAAAGATTTCAATTTCTTATGCAACGTTGTACGACTGGTTGCCATCTCATCTACAAACTGCGGAACATCAAAATCGGGATCATCCAAATGACGGTTCACACAGGCGACAGCATCCTGCAAAAACTTTTCTTCATCCGAAGGTATGTTCGTAAAGAACTGCAATTTTAGATGATGCACCTTGTCCGTCTCACCTTCCTGCAAAAACCTACGATTACGCAATAACAGCCTCCGACGAATCTCCCACCATATCAATACCATAAACAGTATAGCCAATAATACATAAATAAAATAAGCCCACCAAGTAGCCCAGAAAGGTGGTTCAATAATAATTTCCATTTCTCTCACGTCACCCCAATCACCATTCTCATTCGTTGCCCGTAGCTGAAACACGTACTCCCCTGCAGGCAATTTGGAATAATAGGCAGTCCGGCTGGAAGCGTCCACATAATGCCAATCAGCATCAAAGCCTTGCAACCTGTACGCATATTTATTTTGCTGGGGACGATTATAAGTCAGCGATGCAAAACAAATGGTAAAATGGGAATATGAGGCAGGAATAACTAATCTGTCTGTAAAATCGGAAGTAAAAGGAGTTATCTCCTTTCTTTTCTTATCCGACATCTGTTCCAATGGTCTTCCATCCACCAAGATATCAGTTATGCATAAAGAAATATCAGCATGTTTCTCTTCCACCACTTCCGAGTTGAAAGTCACAATTCCCCTGCTGCATCCAAAATAGAAGGTACCATCACGATAGAAAGAAGCATTTTGATTAAAGAAATTATCCGCCAACCCATCGGCAACTGTAAAGATACGTACCCTGCCCTTTTCCTTTCCGGATATGGTTAGCTTTGCCAGCCCTTGATTGGTGCCCAACCACAGATTACCACTATTATCTTCCTGCATACTGCCAACCATATCTCCGGGCAAATTAAACTCCTTATGAACAGACTTGAAACAATCATTTTGCACATCATATAAACAAAGTCCGCTGCCCTCTGTCCCGACCCAAATCCGTCCGCTTCTATCCAACAAAAAACAAAGAGGAGTATTAACCGACAGCAAACCATTCTCCATACAATAGTTCTTACACTGCAACGATTCCGGACGTTCCATATCCCCTGTAACATGAACAATACCATTATTGTTGGTTGCCAACCATAATGAGCCGTCATTATCCTCAACCATCGTGGTCATCTCCCGGCCAAGCAATTCGTCTGCTCTGGACAAACGATTGAAACAATACTCACGCCCGTCCCGGTAACGCACTCCAAGTCCTTTATAGGTACACAACCAGCGGTTTCCCTTACGGTCCTCGTGAACTAAATACACTAAATCATGAGGAACAAAACCACAATTCGAGGTCTTATACTGATGTATTATTTGTCCGTCACGACAAACTATCATCCCCTCGTCATGCACAGCAAGCAATACCTCACGGGTTAACGAGCTATAAGAAATATGATAAGGACGTTTCGAAGGAAACAATGTCACTTTTTTATCTCCATGCTGATAATCCAATCCATAGCCCATACCTATCCAAAGAGCTCCATTTTCTTCCACATACAATGTAGAAATCAAATCTGTAAAAGATTTATCGTTGCCACGAGGATAAATTACATTAAAGGAACGTTTCCTAGTATCGACATGAAAGACACCAGCCCCTTTAGTACCGATCCACATTAATCCGCTTCGATCCCTAAAGACTGTGTTCACCTCGCGGACAGGAAGATAATGTGTAGAGCCAGATTCTTGATAATTGATAAACTTTCCCTCATCAGCCAGTTCCATCACACTAACACCCTCTCTAGTACCCAACCATAACGAACGTGTCTGTAAATCTTCATGAATCGAATAAATATAATCAGACGGCAAAGAAGAAACATTTCGGGCATCATGTCTATAACCTTCAAAAGAAACCGTTTTCCTATCGGATGAAAAATGGGCCTTATACAGCCCGGACCCACTAGTTCCTATCCACATCACCCCTCTAGAGTCCTGAAACAAAGCCAAAACAGAGTTCTCTTCATCTAAAGGCGGATAGTGCAAAAATGTATTTTCCTTTATGCAATAACGATAAAGCCCATCCTTCCAGGTGCCTATCAACAAATCACCATTTACATCCTCAAACAAAGTTTGAATATTCACAGATTCGGGTACGTCCCCTCTACAATTCTTCCGAGTCATCAAAGCCAATGTATCCTGCATTTCATCATAATAAGCCATTCCACGGATGTACCCCAGATAAACCCGGTTCTCTTTTGTTACATGAATTTCATTCAGCCGTTGTTTGCTGACTCCATCCAGTTGCAATTTTTTCATCTTCCCTGTCCGTTTATCAAGCATACAGAGTCCCTCGTGAGTCCCAATCCAAAGCCGGTGAGAATAATCTTCTTCCACACAAAGCACATTATTATTAACCAGAAGACCAGGGGTATAAAGATTTGATTTATAGGTACGGACCTCGTAACCATCATAACGAAACAATCCATAGAAAGTAGGAATCCAAATATATCCGTCACGGTCCTGATACACTTGGTGAACCATGCTATTCGGTAATCCTTCAGGAGTGGAAAACTGTTTGAACTCTAGATCGTCCCAACAGACATGAGCTCTCCCCTGAAATATTAATCCACTCATTATCAGAATCATGAATACTAGTCTAAATGTTTTCATTCTATTTTCTATTAGATTTCATTTAGCAAACTTACAAAAACCTAAGAATTAAATAAAGTTTTCAGAATAAAGAATCATGTATAACCCTATACTATGAGATTACTCCTAATATATAATTTCCCAAGAACCACCAATAGAACTCAGATAAAAAGGCAGTCGGTTCAGTATGAACCAACTGCCTTTACAAACTTTAAAACCATCTCTGTCTTATAAACAGAAATAGTATGAAAAAGGAAGACTTATCTTCACCCAGTAAAAATAGATAAAGAATAGAAAACAAAACAAATTAAAAAATAGATTTCAAAAGCCTTCCATCTTTTCCTCCAATTCCTCCTCCGTATCCACAATACCCAATAAGCAGTTTATTTCCCTTCTTTTATCCAAATCTTTAAAATAGGTTTCCACCACTTTATAAAGATCAAAATGACAAGTTGATCCGGCAGCCATATCCAATGAGTCCACGATCCTTTCCACTACCTGATGAATTTTATCCATATCAATCAAATGCAGTTCATTGCTATGAATAAAATATTTTTCCATAATCATTATTTTTTCTGTTTGTACTATCATTAGAACAGTCGAACTATGGAGAATGTTTTAAAAACGAAAGCTGCTCTTATTTACATGTCTTGAACCGAAATGGCAGACACAATCCTTACATCAAAAATCCCCCCAGCTATACAACCATTCTTTGCCTGAAATTTCACTGTTACATTTTTTCTTGCTTTTATATATTCAGCAGGAATATGAATATAACATCTATACAGTCCTTTTCCTTCTTTACAAGGTTTAGACAAATCAATAGTATCTATCCATTTACCATCAATCAAAACATCAAAAATACGATTACCCGAATCACTTCCCAAAAGCTGTAAGCAAACAGACTGTTCCATCTCTTTCCGAACTTTCATTTCATACATAAAATATCCACCTTTAGAAGCATCCCGCCAATTCTCACCAGCTGTAGAATTTACTGCCTCCATTTTATGCATTTTCTCAGATTCAGCATCTGCAATAATGACCCTGTCTACAGTTCTTTTATTCAAGTTATCCTCTTCTTGCTTAAATTGCTCCGATTTCTTCAGCTCGGCCAAATAGTTCTCTTTCTTATCATAATGCCGAAAATATACGGCATAGCGGCTCCAGTGAATAGTATTAAAAGGAACCAGCTCTACAGGCTTGGATACTACATTATCCTTACTACACAAAAAAGCCAGCTTCTCTCCTTTTTTCCGGATAACAGCAGCCGGTATTTTCCGGATATCCCCTATAAAAGCCGGCACATCTATCACTGGATAATCTTTCATAGCAACAGTAGAACGTGCAGATCTGAAATCATCTTTCGATAAATGCTCGTCACTAATTCTAGCTGCCAAAACAATAGGCCCATATTTCAAAGCAAGATAATGAGTCGCCTCATTCAAAGGCACTATTTCCAATTTCATAGGTAGCTCTATCCGTACTTTATCTCCATCTTTCCACTGCCTGTTTATTGAAACATATCCATCCACACCAGCCTTTATTTTCTCTCTCTTACCATTTACAATTACATTGAGTGACGAACTTCCCACCCAATAAGGACAACGTATCTTTAAATTAAAAACAGCCTCTCCGGAAACAGTAAGACTAGTAACACCTTCATCAGGAAAAGCAGTTTCCTGATGAATACTGATTCCTTTATCCCATGTAACTACCGATGGTATAAACATATTTACATACAAGGCATCATCTGTATGAGCATAAATCATTTGCCCAAACTTTGCTGTTTGCTCAAACCCCGTCCCGGTACAACACCAAAAAGAATCATATTTAGTTCCATAAATTTTATAGTGTCCCGGTTTCATGGAAGTATAATACACACACATACCCTGATCAGGATCATAGTTGGCCAAAATATGATTAAATAAGACTTTCTCATAATAATCCACTTTCTCCACCTCGGCATAATCACAATATAAACTCTCTGTCAGACGAAGCATATTAACCGAATTACAAGATTCAGGTCCCCCGTTCAATTCTATTCGATGCTCGAATTCCTCAGGAGCAAAGAAATGTTCTCCTGTACTGTTACCTCCCATCACCCAAGTATGTTTTCTCACTACTGTATCCCAAAAGAAACGGGCAGCTGTGGTAAAACGTTCATTACTATCATAACGATAAACAGATTCGAAACCTGTAAATTTAGGAATCTGGGTATTAGCATGCCAACCCTCCAATATATCCTTTCCTTCAGACATGGGAACCCACATATCCTCATCGTTGAGTCTTTGTGCCCACTTAAGATACTTCTCCTCACCCGTTATCTGATAAACATCTATAAAAGACTCATTGATAGAGCCATGCTCGCACACCAACAATTTTTGAAGGTCATCATGTGATAACTTGTCAATGACTGAATAGCCGAACCAGTCTGCCATCTTTACCAATATTTCTTTTGCCTGTAATAAATCACATCGCATATAAACCTGATAAAGCCCCAACATGATCTTGTTCATGACATACACAGGTTCCCAGCATTTGTCATAAGGAGTCTCAATAAAAGGATTAGAAGTCTTGAAATTTCCATCCAGCACATTCTCGAAAATAGCTCTACCGCAAATAGTAGGTAACAAATATCCATCACCTCCAGCTTGCTGGCAAAGAGATAACTCCTCCAAGATATAGCTTAATCTACTTAGAATTGCAGTATCTCCCGTAGAATCATACATCATAGAAATTCCAGACAGATAAAACCCCATAATATGTCCCGGTAAAGGTCCATGCCCGTTCATATACTCAGATTCCCAAAAAGGATAGGGTTGTGCCTTAGGTGTCAAACCTGCTTCTCTCCGAAACCAAGACAGCAAACGGTCAGGTTCCAAAGAAAGCATATAGGCGTGGTTCAGGTCCATGATATGTTTAAAATCACTATCCAGTAAACGGACTTCTTTTAAAGAGAACAAAGAAATTTTATCTCCATTCACCGGCTCCACCTTTACCTTGTTTTCTTGTGCGTATACACCGGAAAAGACCAATAAGGTATATAGAAAAAGAAATATTTTCTTCATATTTAATGTGCTTTTTGATTTATATAATGAGCGATAAAAGGATGTCTATTCTTCCATTTGACCTCCATATTCGAAAGAAACCAAGTTTTACCAAAGTCATCATTCCCTTGATAAAATAAATATGTTTTTCCTTTCCTTGTTTTAAAGAGATGAGGATGTCCGGACTCACAGCAATTCCATGTTCCAGGATCACCATTCATCAGAAAGGGTTTATTAGAAAGTTTTGTCCAATGAATACCATCACTACTTTTAGCAACTCCAATCTGCTGAGGACGATTATTATAGGCCCCGGCATAAAACATAAACATCTCATCTCCCATCTGCACAACAGATGCTCCTTCGACACACTTCTCTTCCCAAGGATATTCGGGAACAAGCACCGGATGATTCACCGGACTCTTCCATGCCTGTTTCGAAAAATCCGTATGTGCAGGTGCCATTGCAACTCCTATAATTTGGGTAGAATAATCAGGAGTACGAGTTGCATAATATAAATAATACCGATCCTTTAAAAAAACGACCTCCGCATCGATGGCACGCCCGCAGTTCCACTCCCCTTCCGGAGAAAAAATAGGATTTGTAGCATTACGTACAAAATGGATCCCATCTTCAGACCATGCATGACAAATAGCATCTTTAGCACCATTACCATACGTCTGATAGAATAGATGAACCGTATCATTTCTTACCAAAGCACCCGGAGCACATAACCCTTTAGACTCATAAGCTGTTTGAGGTATGATTTCTCCAATACGATGCCAATCTTTCAGATTCTTGCTCCCGGCAATGCCTATTCCCCAACCTTGCGCTTCCGCGTTTCCATTCTGCTTTGGAGGAATAGAATAATACATCAGATATTTACCTTGGAACTCCACTACATGAGGATCTTTAGAAAAAGGTATTCCAATACGGCTTGTATCTCCATACATCATTTGTTTTTGGGCTAAAGAACAAAACACGCATATACACATCAATCCGGTGGTCATAATATAGCGTTTCATAGGCCTATTTTTTTTGCTTCTGCATTCTGCAACCAAACACACCTCCAGCAATCATACCGGGCAAAGCCTGTATCTTAACAGTTACATGACTTTTCCCCCGAGTTAAATCAACAGGAATAGGATACACTTTATCAATCCATGCACTAAAAGTTTCCACCCGTAATTTTTGCTCCCCTATCTTTTCATGTTCGGCAAATATCTCGAATTCACGATTTCCTCCATCTGTACTGCTATAAGTCAAAACCAATTCCATCGGTTGAACCGGATCTACTCTCAGGGTATACGAAAACCATCCACCATCCGAGGCATCACGCCATGTATTTGGTCCTCCCGTATGAGTATTCTCACCTTTCAACTGATGCGCAGTTTCCGAACTTTCTTTACCGATAAAAACTTTATCCGTAATACGGGCACGTTCTTTTAGCTGATCTTTCAATATATTCTCATCGGAAGGAAGCCACACAGCCATTTCACCATTTCCTCTATGAGACCGTGCATAATAAGGAATAAGCAGGATAGAATCTGTCACAGACTTTATTTCCTTAAAATCATTCTCGGCAATAATGCGTTCTGTGGTTCCTTTCAATATCTCCACACCTCCCAACATAGAAGCAGGAGCAGCCTCAAAAGCCGTTTCCGGTTTCAGCACATAATTCAATACAGTCCCTCCATTGTCAGCAAACTCTGCACAATAAACTATCGGGCCACGCTCTACGGCAAGATGATTCACATCCGTAGCAACCTTATCATTTGCTGAAACCTTGTGGACATCCATCGGAAGACTTAGTTCAATTGTATCCCCCTGTTTCCAACTACCGGATAAAACGGCATATCCTTTCTCCATTACAAAATCCCGGGGTTTTCCATTGATTGTAATTTTTACGGCTCCTTTATCATGCCTGGTATAAGTATAAAGATCGGAAGGTACAGGCTGACTATTTACCCATCCCGGAATACGCAACATAACAGCAAAATCTTCCGGGGTTTCCGGAGTCAATATCAACTTTATCTTTCCATTCCACGGATAATCCGTCTGTTGTTCCACCTGTACATGCTTTCCATTCTTTAGAACTACATCAGCATGGTTGGCACCATACAGATTCACATAAAATCCTTTGGAAGAAGTGGCATACACATACCCTGGCACCGAAGGAATAAAACGAGCTAGATTAGAAGGGCAGCAAGAACAATCAAACCATTCGCTACGCTCTGAGCCATTTTCATCGCAAGAGAGGACATTTGGATAAAAAAACTTCTTTCCATCCAGACTAATGCCACTCAACACCCCGTTATACAAAGAACGTTCCAGCACATCAATGTATTTGGCATCACCATGCAGCATGAACATGCGTAAATTCCACATGCAATTGGCAATAGAAGCACATGTTTCACAATAAGCTGTACTATTAGGCAACTCATAGTTTTTACCAAACGCTTCTCCATGACGAGTTGAACCAATAGCTCCGGTAATATACATCTTCTTCCCTACTACATTGTCCCATAATTTACCCACAGCATTTTCAAAATGCCGCTCGTTTTTCAAAGCGGCTATATCTGTCATAGCAGCATACATGTAGGTAGCCCGCACTGCATGGCCTACAGCCTCATCCTGAGCAATGACTGGCTTATGATCCTGCCAATAAGATCCGTTACGGAACTGATCCTCACTATTCCGATCATATTTGTCATACTTTCCACGAGCCTCCAAAAAGAATTGTGACAAATCCAAATAACGTTTATCTCCTGTCACCCTATAAAGCTTTACCAGCCCAATCTCCACTTCCTGATGCCCTGGCGCTACAGTAATCTTTTCTTCTTCAGGACCAAAGGTATTACACAACAAATTCGCACTCTTAATGGCTATATCAAGAAATGAACGTTTTCCGGTAGCTAGATAATGAGCTACAGCCGCCTCATACATGTGTCCTACATTATACAATTCATGGCTGTTGTCACGTTCATTTTCCCATCTTTTACTGCCAGCCCACGGATGTTGCGAATCCCCGCCAATAGTACGGGTAGTATAAAGATAACCATCCGGTTCCTGCGCAGCTCCTATCAGATGAATCAGACTGTCCATATACATATCCAGCGCTTTATCCTCCTTCACCGCCAACAAGTAAGCAGCTCCTTCCATTATCTTATACACATCCGAATCATCAAACGGATAAGGGGAATTGAACTTTCCTTCCATCAGTTTCCCCGCTACTGCAAAATTATCTATACGATAAGTTTCCTCACATTTATGAAAAGCAAAAGGCACGGTAACACTACGAATGGTTTCAATACGAGATGCCCAGAAATTATCAGAAAAGTGTACATTGGTAAAAGGTACATCCTTGTATTGATAATCAGATTTATTGCTATCCGTCGACTTACACGCGGCAAGAACCCCGGCGACGAATAATATAACCAACGTTTTTTTCATGGTAATCTATATTTAAAGTTTATCTATAATTCGTATCTGAAGTAATTTTCAATTCATACAATCCTCCGGCATTCTTCCCTTGAGCAGCACGGAAAGTAACATTCACTTTATCCTTTCCACGAGTCCAGTCTGCAGGAATAGAATACACATCGTCCACATAGGTCAGATATAGTTTTCGATTCAAACTGACAGTACGTAGATAGTTGCCGTCAATCAATATATCAAACTGACAAGTATCAGGCTCGTCTCCCCAGAAACGACAAATCAGATGATAAGGCTTTTGTTCCGTTTTATTTATATGAAGTGTGTAAGAAAACCATCCGTCTTTTGCCATACGGAACCGAGTATTCTTTGCCCAAAAATAATCATGCCAATAAATAGAATCATTCTCCCCTTGCAACGCATGTTTCCCTTCATCTTTCTCGTCACCGATCTTCACTTCATCCGTTAAAGAACGAGTACGATAAACAAATTCATCCGGAGAATAAAGTTTCCAATATACAGTATGCCGCTGATGATGCATTTGAAAATAAGGGATCAACCCTACCCCTTGTTGTCCACCTCCATTCTTTACTGTAAACCGTAAAGGATGTTGTGAAGAACATTGTATCCAGCTATCCAGATCGGCCAATGGACCCACTAACATAGGAATATTCTTTGCCGGAAGCGATTCACGACAAGCACGATTGTCAATAACCTTATCTTCGGGCATATCATCCGTCCCCAATCCTCCCGCAAGCAATATCGGGCCATACATGACAGAGCCGAAATGAGGTTCATCCTTTGCATAATCAATATATAAGTTACGTGTGAAAACCAATGTTATCACATCTCCGCTCTTAACAGAATCCAACAGGCGAATGTAGCTTCCCTTATGTGCTTCCGTCTGTGCCGGCTTTCCATTAATACGAACTACAGCATCACCGCTCACCCAATCCGGATAACGGAACAGAAGCATTCCTGTATAGCTCCCTATTTCATCCATCCTTACTGTAACCGTATCCGACTCCGGGAAATAAGTATCCAAAGTCAGCTTCAAACCTTTTTCCTTCCAGTGGAGACGTGAAGGAATATACAGATTGACCAGCAATTCTTGGTTATCCTTAAAATAAATGGATTCGGCATACTTAGAATGATTCTCCATCCCTGTACCCACACAACACCAGAAAGAATCAAACGGAGTACTATATTGCTTAAATGATCCCGGCAACAAAGAAGTATAATAAGTCACACAGCCCGGCATATCAGGATCTTGTGAAGCAAGAATATGGTTATATAAAGCATGTTCATAGTAATTCAGATATTTATAATCACCATCCAACATGAACAACTGTCTTGACAATTTCAACATGTTATATGTATTACAAGTTTCTGCCGAAGTATAGTCCAGCCGCTTGCTTTCTTCACCCGGTACGCCAAAACGCTCATAACAACTATTTCCACCGATGGCCAATGTGTGATCTTTAATTACAATATTCCAAAAGTTACGGGCAGCCTGATAATAAATATCATTGGGTGAGAACTCATACTCTCTGGCTACTCCCATAAATTTAGGTATTTGATCGTTAGCATGGCGACCGAATAACACATCTTCTCCGTTAGCAATCGGATAAATAACATTGATATGATTGAACCTTTCTGCCGTCTGCAAAAATTTCTTATCTCCGGTAATACTATAAATATCAACAAAAACTTCATTCATCCCCCCCTGTTCCACACTCAAGGTACTTTGAAAAAGATCCCTATTGCTATTCAAGGCTATATGAGAAATAAAATCCGCCAAAGGCATCAATATATCCTTGGCTTGCCTACAACCTGCATAGACATATGCATCCCTCAATCCCGCCAAAATCTTATGGATACAATACCATGAGTTCCCATTCTGGTTATAATTCCAAGGTTGTCCGGTTTCATCCGGCTGGTTAAGCACCACATTCCCTTGAAGCAACTGCAAATAACCCTCCTTTCCTCTTTTACCGGTAATGAACCAACCATCCGGGGTCTGTTTTTGGCACTCTTGCAGTTCATCCAGCATATAATTCAATTTATCCAGCAAGGCTTTCTCGCCTGTAGAAGCATACATCATGGCACAAGCAGACATATAATGACCATAGGTACATCCACCATGCTTCTCCCATCCTCCGTAATTATCTCCTTTCCCCTGCAAACCGACACTACGGCATACGTGTGGAATGAGCCTGTCTACATCCAGCGACAGCAGATATCCTTTATGTAAATCCATCGCTTTCTTAAAATAGCTATCGGTTAATTCGACTTCCGACAGTGCAAATGACTGCCATACCGGAACATGTACACGAGGTGCTTTGCGCACCTGCTCATATTCCGATGCAGTCAACTTGATCACTCCTAAAAACAATATACTTAAAACGAATACTAACCTATATTTTTTCATGGTAACAGATTTTATAAAAAACACAATCAATGAATCAATTCAATCTTACAGAAATCAGCAAAGGTTCCGTCTCCCCCTTTAGCACACAAGCCTATGCGGAAGCCCATTCCCCACGGAACATACGGCGAAGCATCTATTTCCGTTGCCAAAGGTATCCACCTCTGCCCTTTCCGGAACTCAAAGCAAAGCCAATACCCGTCTTTCACAGTCATCCTGACCTGTGTCGTTGCTGACACCGTTATAGCACTTTGAGCCAAGACATCAACTTTACCATCTACATTTTTCCATACTTCCACCTTATCTTTCAAAACTGATATGCCAATACCGGCTAAAGGAGCGCCAAATCCATTATGAGCTCCACCAATAATACCGATACCAGCCGCAGCCATACTTTTCCGGTTATCAACAGTAGCAGTCAACGAAAAATTCAAAGCCTTGACAGGTTGTACCAGCAGAGTACCCAATTCCCTGTTTTCCATAGATGCTCCTAGATGTAATCCGTTTTTTCCTGTCTGATAATCTATTTTCTGGGTTACCCTCCATTGCCAAATGGGAGCTAGTGTATTACCCTTAAAGGAATCCACATAATCCAAAGACAAATTAGGACGATTATAAACGGCATCGTTCCTAAAATAAGGCCAGCCATCCTCTCCCCAACACAATTCCTCCAACACGCCCTGACGTCCGACATATACCGAACCACTCCTATTATAAGCATGATACAAATAAAACTCCTTTCCATCTTTCCGAACTATAGTACCATGTCCGGGACAACGCCAATCCTGATTGTCTACCAGTATAGGATTCTTTTCATACTTCTCCCATTTACCCAGCAAAGATTTGGAACGGGCTACTCCTGTTTTATAATTACATTTTTTATCACAACAGCTAGCTGCCGAATACAAGATATAAAAATAATCCTGCTTTTTAAAAACACATACCCCTTCTACCAGCCCTTCCTCCCAAGGAGTGTCATTACAAAACAAGGAAGTCATTTCTCCTATCAGACGGGTACGGTCCTCCGTCATCTCCTGTGCCCAAATATTTGTAGGCAAGCCCATACTGTTGCCGTCTTCTTTCCATATAAGATAAAGTTTACCCTTCTCATCTCTTGCAGCAAAAGCATCAATAGAGCCTGGTTCCTGAGCAACCAACGGTCCCAAATCTTTGAACCTCCCCATCGGGGAATCAGCTACCGCCGCCGCACACGATAATCTCTTTGTCCTCTTGTCACGGGCTGTATAATACAGATAAACCTTTCCCTGTTTCTCATCATACGATAATTCCGGGGCCCAAAAATTATTCAATGCCCAATCAGGTGCTCCATCCGGAAAAACATAATTCACCAATTCCCAGTTCACTAAATCTTTTGATTTAAAAATAGGGAACAACGGCGACCATTCATTAGAAGTCGCAGCAGCCCAATACTCTCCATTTATTTCAATGACAGTAGGATCAGGACGATCACCCGGCAATACCGGATTAATAATTTTTTCGTATCCAACGGCTTGCACATGTACACCGCAACATCCCATAATTGTCAATAGAATCACAAATAACAGTCTTTTCATAGTAATATAAAATTATTCATAAGTTACAGGAAATGCCGAGATACGCAAACGGGCAGCTCCCATCGGTATCAAGGTTATATCTTCCAATATTTCACTTTTCGGAGCCCCTTCTTCCGGCAACACACCACATAAGCCATATTGATCTATGCCCCAAGAAGGCACTCTTCTCCCTTGTGCTTTTATCACTAGAGGAACGTTATCAGCAGTAAAAGGATAATTGTCTGAAGGCCATTCTCTCTTCTCGACTTTCAAGCATTGCTCCAAAACCTTATCATCCAATTTCAAAGCATAGTTCCAAGCACTTTGAGGATAGATTTCATAAGTAGGCCAAGCATTGACATCAGCACCTTTCTGCCATTTAGAATCCCATATAGCATTTTCTGCACTACTTACCTTTCTATACTCTTCCTCTATCAATAGAGAGAAAGTCAAAGGACCGTAATTCACGCTGGCACTGTTTTGATTGGTCTGCCATCTTTGAACAGATAAAGACATGGGTAATTGCAAGATTACCACATCTCCATTACTCCAAGTTCTATCCAAACGAACATATTTACCAGACTCCATACCAGCAGCTACCGTTTCTCCGTTAACTATTAATGTCCCCCCCTTGCACCAAGCAGGTACACGAAGATATAATGGAAAATCCACTTTACCGGAAACTTGCACTGTAAACCGAATCATTTCTTCAAACGGATAGTTTGTTTCTTCTCTCAGAATAACTTCAGTACCGTTTACCCCTACTTTCGCCTGTGCACAACACGGACCGTAAATAATGGCGGCGAGCCCGTTATCCGGAGTTGCATAAACCAAATTTTCAATATAGTAAGGCCAGCCTTGCGCATGGTTATGCTGACAGCAACGACTGCTGAAAGGATTCATAGCCAAGAAAGGACCACCATTATCAATTCCGGGTTTATGGTCTTTAGAATCACTCACCACCTGATTGGGACAAGTAATATATCTTAAAGCTTTGAAATCAGGCATTACCGCCGCCGGATAAGAATTGAAAGCGACCTCCTCGCAATGCTCAGCCCAAAAAGGATCACCGGTCATACGAAGCATTATCTCATCAGACGCCATCTGTTCTACAAATCCACAAGTTTCTGTACCTTGTCGTGGATCAATATAAGCCAAACGGGCATTCTCGTCCGCTCCGAACATACCTCCCGGCACCTGTCCGAAAATACGTCTCACCAGATGATGCACTCGATAAGATGCCTGCAAATCTGCCGAATCACCACTAAGCATATAGTAAGTAGCCGGTTCACGAAAGCACTGTGCAATATTCACATTATGCCAATTAGGCAAATCCGATTCATTTGTCCAGTCTGCCGTATTACGATGAAGTTTCCGAGCAAGCTCCAGCAGGAATTGTTCTCCTGTGATGTTATAAAGCCAATAAACACTATACAGATTATCCCCCCCACGGCTGTTCTCCCAATAATCTTCCAAAAATTTATCATCGGGGACAGTTAGTTGCCATTTAAAGTAATCAGTCATCAAAGTCAACACTCTCTTATCACCAGAATATTCATAATAAGATTGCAAACACCAAAGCATTACCATATTCGCCCAAAGTTCTCTCTTCCCTCCACGTTCATTCACCGGACCGAAAAAGCCATCCGGTTGCCGGCTCTGAATAGCTGCTTCAATCCAGACTTTTGTTTCTGCAATCATAGCAGAATCTTTTAAGATATAAGCCAAATCACCATATCCTTTCAGCCAATAAGGGACTTCTTCCCAACCATGATCTCCACCAGACAGCAACCACGCATTATCCTTCTTATCCAACCACGCACTAATTTCACCCAGTTTCCCGGTTAATCCCTCTTTTTGCAACAGCAGGTACTTTTTCAGCCAGCCTTCCGGCTCAATGGTTCCTACCGGCAATTTTATAAAATGCAATGGTTTCAAAGGCAAACGATTTCCCTGATAACTGACATTCCTATCTATCGTACCGGGACGTGAAAGCATATCTATCTTCATCTCCCTTTTTTCCTCCATACATGCTGTCAGTACAGCCACAATCAAAAAGGAACCTAATAACAATTTCCCTATATTTCTCTTTTTCTTAAACATACCGTTTTTTATTCAAATTTTACATCAGCAAAAGTACATCTGTCCCTGAGTTTCATGGAAAAGAATCTTGTCAGAAAAAGAAAGAATATAACCATTTTACTCATTCAGAAGTTTTTCAGCCCATATCATCGTATTTTCTTTACTTTTAATCCGCTAATAACACCTTGTCCTTTTTGAGGAGAAAGCAGAATCTCCAGTCCTTCATGATTCCGCACATTGACCACAAGTGTCTTTACAACAGCTGTCTGCTCGCCATAAGAATCAGCCAGATTCAATGAATCTATCAATTTTTCTCCATTGACTGACACATCAAATACACGTTGTCCCTCGGCAGAAACACCTGTACGCACAATATTTTTCCGTTCATCCTTACTGAAAGGTTCCGTGAAATAAAAGCCAATTTCATATACTCCGTCAGGAACATCCAGCCGGTAACAAGTCGTACCAATCAAAAAGGTCTGAAAAAGAGGCTCTAAAAAAGTATTTTTTATATCAGCCCCTACTCCATACCTAACTCCATCATGTGATGATCCCGGCCAAGAGTTAAAAGGTTTTCCATCCATATATCCCCAACTTCCCTTTGTATAAGGTTTATCGGGTATCCATATTTCCTGAAGCTGCGGGTCTATAAAATAACAATGCTCCTGTCCCAAATTAATACAAAGACCGTCCAAAAGCACATCACTGTCAGTAAGACGGGAAGATAACAATTTCATCTGTATCTTCAGCCTGTCTGAAAGTGCCCCACTTCGAGCATCCAGCAGATTCTCTCCGTTTATAAAAGGAACTGCGAAAACAGCTTCCCCATTTACCACTTCACGCACACCCAAAGACTTTCCATTATGAATTAACTCCACCGTTTTCTGATTAGAAAAAACACTGATCTTACGCACATTTATACTATCATCACAAATTTCCACCCTTTTCGTCCAATCGGCCCCGGCAATATGAATCATCGGAATGTCCGACCAACGAGCCTGACAGTAATAATAAATCTCTTTCTTCCGACGATCCTCTGTCAACATTCCTTTTTGATTCAGATTAGGCTTGCTATCACCACGACCATCCACCTGAAAATCAACCAAATTCCAAATAGAATAACCTATATAATCCGGACGTTTCTCCATTTCATTGATATATCTGCGATTAAAATCCAATTGAAATTCCGGAGTAAAATCAAATGTACGCGGAGTATAAGAATGGATACGTTCATCGCTTCCTGCTCCAAATTCCGACAAAAAACGAGGTTTTGCAGTAGAATAACTACAAAATTTATCAAACATAGGTGCAATCGTAGCAGAATCTCCCTGATACCAAGACTCATATACATTCACCCCGTTAACATCCGAAATACTAAACATCTCCTTACTAGACTGTGTATAGGGTTTCTCCCAAGTAAAAGCATGAAAGGCGACACAAGAAAGACGATAAGGATCCAGCTCTTTTTTCAAAGCCTCCAATTCCCTAGCCAACGCAATAGCTTGCTTATGGTAATCCCATAATTCATTCATAGCCCCCCATAGTACCACCGATGGATGATTGTAGTTCTGAAGAATCATCTCTTTCAACATTTCTTTGCAGTTATGAGCGAATGCCGCATTTTTTCTCACTTCATTCACAACACAAATTTCAGACCATACTATCAACCCCAATTCGTCACAGGCTCGATATATTTCCGGATCTTGAGGATAATGACTGATACGCACAAAATTAGCTCCCATTTCTTTCAGCAACCGCATATCCCTACGATTCATTTCAACGGGAATAGCCGTTCCCAAACCTGCATAATCCTGATGCCGTGCAGCTCCCCTCAATTTAAGATACTTCCCGTTCAGATAAAAGCCTGTCTTGTCCACCGAAAACCATCTGAATCCAACCGGAGAAATTACTTCTTGATACATTTCTCCATTCTTGGCATCGCATACCTGCACTTTTACCGTATATAAATAAGGCAATTCAGGAGACCACAAATGAGGATTCTCTATCCTTCCTACAGAAGTGGATATAGGATATTTCCTGCCTGGAATCAGTTTCAGTTTCAACTGTTTCTCTTTCACAATCCGATTCATTTCATCGCAAAGAAAAACATTGACGTGCACGTGCTTTGTATCGGTAAAGTCATTTTTAAGAAAAGCCACAATTTGCATTGACGCCTCAGATACCGACACTTCAGGGGTTTGTATCCTTATTGGAACAGCTGCATAAGGTTCTGTCACAAAATGCACTTTTTCCGTCCATTGCAAGAACACCCTGCGATAAATACCCCCAAAAATAGAAAAATCTCCGGAAACCGGTGGAAGGATTTCCCCCAAAGAAGAACTATTATCCACTTTTACCGCCAACAGATTTTCCTTTCCAACTTCACAGATATCAGTTATATCAACTCCGAAAGCGGTATATGCCCCCAAATGAGTTTTCAATAATTTCCCATTTAAATAGACGTCTGCCTTGCTGGCCACTCCATCAAAACGAAGAGTTATTTTCTTATCCCGTGCCTCTGAAGGAATGAACAACTTCTTCCTATACCAAGATATGCCACGCCTATATCCCCGTTGCTCGTCAATCACATCTCCGGCATTCCAAGTATGAGGCAAATCTACAGTTACCCAATCAGAATCATTCCAATCCATACTGGAAAAACGTTCATCATTCTCTGCTTTATACTTCCATGAATCTGTTATAGAAATTTCAGAGGCACATATACAACATATACATCCCCAGAAAAACAACAACCAACCGGCAAACCTTTTCATACCATCACTTCAAATAAATATTAAAAGAAAAAGACTGTCCGGAACCGCACATGACAAAAAGTGCCAAACAGGTTTTCGGACAGTCTGTTCATTACCAATCCACTAATATCCCGGATTCTGCTTTAACTTACCATTCTTATCCAATTCAGCTCTTGGAATAGGATACAAGTTCTTATTTATATCATTTGTAGCAGAATGAGAAAGCCATGATTTAGTTGTCCATACTCCAAAACGAATCAAGTCCTGCCTTCTTCTTCCTTCTTGGTTAAACTCCCAACCCAATTCATCCAAAAAGCGACCATATTTTATATCTGCTCCACCTTCATGAGTTGTTCTAGGACTTTTAATCTTGTCCAAATAGGTTGTTTCGCGCAATCCATAATCATAGGTACTCCCTCCCATCAGTTCCGCACCAGTGACTACCGCTTTTTCCGGAGCAGACTTGAATGCGCGTTGTCTGATTTCTGTTACAATTTGTGCCGCTTCGTCCGCTTTTCCAGTCCTTAACAAACATTCAGCTTTCATCATCAATATATCTGTATAGCGGAAGGGGAAAACATCGTTACTCATAGCACCAGGAGACATACCGGCAACATACTCATACTTTGCCAAATGATATCCATGTAATTCCTCAGCCCAATCAACCCCCGGAACCACATTTACAATATTCATAGGAATCCCCTGACTGTTGCCTATCTCGCACAACACATTGGAACCATCGGGATACACTTGCTGTCCCATCAAATAATTCTCGGTCAGACGACTGTCATCCGGATCAAATGTATTTATAAATTGCGGAACAGCAACCGAACCTCCCCAACCACCAAAACTCTTAGTGGAATATACCTGAGAGAACTGACCGTTTAGAGCGTAATTGAATATATTCAATCCACCGGCGTAACTTTGATCAAAAGGAACAACAAAAACAGCTTCCGTACAATCCTCATTATCAGCCTTGAATACATCTTTCTGATTTCCCGCCAACGAGAATTTTCCAGATTTTATGATCTCCTCACAGGCATCCAGACACTTTTGCCATTGTGGGGTTCCCGTATACACCTCCGCATTGATATACATCTTGGCCAATAAAGCATAAGCAGCCCATTTGGTAAAACGTCCGTAAGTCGATTCATCAACATTCTCCGGTAATAAAGGAAGGGCGGCTGTCACTTCGGCAATGATAGAATCATTCAAGGCTTTACGACTGATTTGTTCGGGAAGAAAACCTTGAGGGACATCAAAACGGGTCAGATAGGGTACATTGCCGTAATAATCACAAAGCATATAATAATAAGAAGCCCTTACCGCTTTTAACTCCGCCAAATAATTATCCTTACCTTCCGTCACAGGCAACAGGCCGGATTCAATCTGGTAAATTACCTGATTGGCATTGTTTATACCAGTATACAGGTCACCCCACCGATTAACAGCCTCACCTGTCTCCGAAGTCCAGGTATGTAAATGCATGTTAATGGTAGTCCCATTCCATCCCCAAGGATGTACCGGTATCATGGTCTCATCTGTAGAAATGGTCTGCGTTTCATTTATTGCACCGATAACAACAGAACGCCATGGAGTATAAGCATTACCTAATATGGCAACCATGTCCTTTTCCGTATAATGATATTTATCGGATACGATCGTAGTATACACGCTATCGTCCAGTTCCATACAACTATTCAATGATGCTCCTATCAGACAACAAAGTGCAGGACACATCAATGCTATTCTTATTCTTCTTTTCATGTTCTTCAATCTAATAATTTAAAAATTCAAGTTAACGCCAAAGGTATATGAACGGGTAGTGGGATACTTGTTTCTGTCATCTGTTCCCGGAGTTAAAAGCGAACCGCCTACCTCCGGATCAAGTCCTTTGTATCCGGTAATGGTCAAAGCGTTTTGAACAGAGAAATACAGACGCATTCCCTTAATCCCTTTAATAAAGTCTTTCTTGAAATTATACCCCAATACAATATTATCAATCTTCCAATAATCACCATCCTCCACATAGTAACTATTAAATTGCTTGGAGTCCGTCAGCACCGCTTTACCAAATACTTTTTCATACCCGGCTTTCAAATTATTCATTGCCTGGTCTCTATAATTCTCATAATGCAGACGAGTAAAGTTGATATTCTGGAATCCAAAGGCTCCTCTCATGGTAACGCTCAAATCAAAATTTTTATAACGGAAATCATTGTTCCATCCCAAATAATGCTTTGGCAAACCATTACCAATCACTTTTCTATCCTCTATCTTCACATCTTTAGACTCTACAGCATTACCATTCTGATCTTCATAAATCCATTTACCGTCTTCTGTAATATCCAATACTTTCCAACCCCAAATCTGCCCTATAGGCTCCCCTACTTTTACACGATGGGTAGGGACTCCCGACATAGGCGCTTGTGCGTCACCCACATAAAAATAATCGTTTGCCAACTGGTATTTACTATTATTCAATTTGTCAAGCTTATTCTTATTAGTAGAATAAGTCAGTGTGGTATTCCAACCAAAATCTTTTTTATTAAAGACAACCCCGTTCAGCAATATCTCCAGTCCCTTATTACTGATAGTACCCACATTTGCCAGTGTAGTGCCATATACATTGGGCGGAACAGGAACAGGATAATTATATAACAAGTCTACAGTTTTTCTGTAATAAGCATCAACACTACCACTGATACGATCTTTCAGAATAGAGAAATCAAGCCCCACATTAAATTCCTTCTTCTTTTCCCATGTGAATTCCGGATTCGGATTACTCTGCGGAGTCAATTTATTCACCCATTGACCATTATAATAAAAAGTATCATTATTTGAAGTATATCCCAAACGATAGGTTGCCAAATAAGGATTGGAAGGAGCAATACCTGTCACACCATAACCGGCACGAAGTTTCAAGCTATTAATCCACTTGATATTTTTCATAAAATTCTCTTCATTAATCCGCCATGCCAGACTTACAGCCGGAAATGTACCCCAAACCTGATCGGAACCCACAAATTTGGAGTCTGCCTCATGCCTTACACTAATGGTAGCCAAATACTTGCCCGCCAATATGTAATTGATACGTCCGAAAAAACTGATAAGATTACCTGACGTTTTATTACTGTTAATAGGAATAGCAGCACCGGCAATATCGCTGTCGCCACGTCCTAAAGCGATATTATCCCAGCCAAACTGGTCTGTAGGAAAATTCCAGTTCCGCATCCAATAATCCTCCCATATATTCTTCTGATAGCCATAACCTCCCAATACAGAAATATTATGAATGCCAAAAACTTCACTATACTGAGCGGTAAATTCAAACAACTGGTCTGTAGTCTCACAAGTACCTCTGGAGGCAAAACCATCACGGGAATGAGCCACTGTGGTATTGAAATTATCAAAAGTCTCACGATAACCCCTTGTTTCGTAATATCTATCCCAAGATAACAAAGCATTGAATTTCAATGATTCGATGGGTTGGAAAGTAACATTACCATTCAATCTGGTACGCTGTCTGTGATGTCTGCCATTAGCTGTCTCGATAGTACTCAGCGGATTGGCGATAGCCACCAGAGCCGAAGGCTGTGCCCAAGGACCATCATACTCCGGCATTGATGACAGGACATCCTTATTTACATCCTGCTTATAAATAGGCAAGGTAGGATTAGTAACCAATGCCGCACTATATACCCCTCTATTGAAAGAGGAACCATCTCCGGTCGTTGTATAGTTCTGCGTATTAGAATTAACGCTGACGTTCAAACGCAATTTATCATTCAACATTGAATGATTCACCGCCAGTCGTACAATCAACGCCTCATTATCTGACTTTTTGAAAATTCCCTGGTTCTTTTTATAATTGACATTCAACAAATAATTAGTCTTCTCGGAACCACCCTTTACACTCAGATTATGCCCATGATTGACCGGAGTACGAGTTATGGCTTCCAGCCAATCTGTATTACCTCCAAAATCAGTAGCAGAAATTGTTCCATCCTGAATTAAAGAACGAAATTCATCTCCAGTCAACACTCTTTCCGTTTTCACAAACTCTTCTGTACCGACATACCCATTATAGTCTATGGAAAAATCAGAATTAGCCTTACGGGTAGTAACCAAAATCACCCCATTGGTAGCTCGTGTACCATAAATAGCCGCAGACGAACCATCCTTCAGCACATCGATTTGAGCAATATCCTCAGGAGCCACCGTTCTTAAATCTCCCGGAATACCGTCAATCAACACTAATGGCGAATTGTTACCCTGCAAGGAGTTAGTACCACGAAGTAAGATAGACGAATTCTCGGTAGGGTCACCTGTAGAATTCACAATGCTAAGACCAGCAATTTTCCCTTTCAATAATTGCCCCGCATCCCTCACATTTCCACGGACAAAATCCGAAGACTTGACACTTGAGATGGCAGCCGTCAGCTCACTTTTCTTTTGCGAACCGTAACCCACCACTACAACTTCCTCCAGCGCCAGAGAAGAAGGTTTCAACTGTACCTTGACAAAGGTCTGGCTACCCACATTTATCTCTTGGGCATCATAACCTATATAAGAAACAATCAAAACAGTATTCTTATCACTTGCCTCCACACTAAAATTACCATCTATATCGGTAATGGTTCCCTGAGAAGTACCTTTAAGAATAACCGACGCACCGATCAGTGCATCCTTATGTTCATCATATACCGTTCCCTTTATTATTCTGCTCTGAGCAAACAAGCATTGGGAAACGAGTAAAAACAAGCCCAACATCAACATCGTTGTTTGTCGATGTCCAAATTCAGACGGATGTGCACCTTTACTAAACATGTTTTTCATATTTGATCTTTAATTTAATTACAGCCCAAAAGTAGACTTATTAGATAAAAAGCCACAAGAATATCCATCCAAATAATATGAATTTTCTGCCAAAACAATATTTTCACCCACCTTTTACACCACCTTACCTCCTCCACCTTACGAAAAGAGAGCAATATTCTGCCAAAACAGGACAATATTTTGCCTTCCCCTTGTGTTTTTCAGCCAAATATCTACTTTTGCACATAGTAAACCACTTGATAAAACAAACTATGTACAAGCACTTATTCCTTCTCATATCAATCCTTTTCAGCCTGTCATCCCCCTGTGTTCATGCTGAAAGATATTATTTCCAACATTTGGGTCTGAAAAACAAACTGTCTCAAAGTTCCGTTCTTTGTATCACCCAAGACAGGAACGGATTCATGTGGTTCGGCACCAAAGACGGACTAAACCGTTATGACGGATCCAATTTCCGTATTTTCAAACACAATCATTCCAACCCTCATTCTTTGGGTAATAACAACGTCAACTCATTGCACGAAAATAAGGATGGGAAATTATGGATAGGAACAGACGACGGAATTTATATCTATGATCCATTGACGGAAACTTTCTCAAAACTCACCTGCAAAAGTCAGGACAGCTTGTGCATCACCCAGCCCATTGTACAAATCACCACCGATACACAAAAAAACATCTGGATAGCAGTAGAATCCCAAGGCGTTTTCCTGTTCGATAACGACCGACAAACATTAACACACTATGCTATCCCCGATGCCCATCTACTCAGTTCTATCTGTATAGACCAGCAAAACGCAGTATGGATAGGCTATAACGGAAAAGGGCTTTATTATACTGATGATCATTTCCAGAACTTCCGGTTATTCCAAACACAAGAGGGGAAAAAACTCTTCACCGATGACCAGATTTTCAAAATTTTCCCCGAACAGCATAACACCTTGTACACTGGTTCCGCAAAAGGTGGTCTGAAAAGTATCAATATCCTTACCCGGACAGTCACCGACTTGCTACCGGACTCTTCCCAAACCGAAAGTATCTTTGTAAGAAACATCTATCCCATCGACAAAAAAACATTGTGGGTTGCCACAGAACGAGGAATATACACTTACAACAAGGAAACCCGGGAAATCCAACACCTCACCTACAATCCCAACGATGACTATTCCTTGTCGGACAATGCCATTTATTCCCTCTACAAGGATGCTGAAGGTGGCATATGGATCGGCAGCTATTTCGGAGGCATAGACTATTATCCCACCCAATATGCCACCTTCGAAAAATACTATCCCATCATAGGACAAAACAGCCTCAGCGGAAAAGTAGTCCGTGAATTTTGCGAAGATGAAGACGGAAATCTATGGATAGGAACAGAAGACGGCGGCTTGAACAAATTCAATCCAAAGACCAAAGAATTCAGCCCTTGTCCACTGGCAGGACTGCACTATAATGTCCACGCTCTAAGTATGGACAATCACACTCTGTGGATAGGTACATATTCCAAAGGATTATACTCATTGGATCTGAAGACCCACCGTTCCCGTCACTACCTGATGGGACATGCCGAAAATACATTGAACGACAACAACATCTATTCCATGTGCCGCACCTCTGCAGGTCAACTCTACATAGGTACCACAACCGGACTCAATCTCTATAACCATGAAACAAATGATTTCACCCGTATCCACAAAATGGATGGTATCTTTGTTTTCAACATATTGGAAGACAGTAAAGGAAATATCTGGTTTGCCACCTATAATTCCGGTATATTCAAATACAATCCTAGAAATAACAGCTGGAAAAATTATGTTTCTACTCCCGGAGTTCCCCACGGACTCCCTTACAACAAGGTGATAAGTATTTATGAAGACAGCAAGCAACGTTTGTGGTTCACCATGCTGGGAAGAGGATTCTGCTCATTCAACCAGGACACAGAGGAATTCACTACTTATGATTCTTCACAAGGGCTTGCCAATGATGTGATTTATAAGATTGTAGAAGCCAACAATGACATCCTTTGGCTCACCTCCAACAAAGGATTGATACGGTTCGATCTGAAGACCAAAACCTCGAACATTTATGCAGACAACAATGGACTGCTCACCAATCAGTTCAATTATAGTTCAGGAATTAAGAGCAAAGACGGTACCATCTATTTCGGATGTATCAATGGCTTCATTGCCTTCAAACCCGAGTCCTTCACCGAAAACACTTATTTTCCACCTGTAGCCATCACCGATTTCCTGCTTTTCAACAAAAGCGCCGATATAGGCACCAAAGATTCCCCCCTCAGTCAAAGCGTGACTTATACCCGGGAAATAAACCTGAAGTATAATCAAAACTCTTTTGCCTTCCGCTTTGCAGCTCTTTGTTACGCCGCCCCTGAAGAAAATTATCTGAGTTATACATTGAAAGGATTTGATAAAGAGTGGTACAGTACCACAAAAAGTTCCACCGCTTCCTATACCAATCTAAAGCCAGGCGACTATACTTTCTGCGTGAAAACAGCTAACACCAGGGGAGAATGGAGTAATGACATCAAAAGTATCCACATACATATCGCACCTCCTTTCTGGAAATCCCCGTGGGCCTATCTTCTTTATTTTATACTTTCGGCAGCCGGTATCGGATATATCTTCTATCGCTTCCGAAAACAAATCACGGACAAACAACAACGACAACTGGAAATCTTAGAAGCCGAAAAGGAAAAAGAAATTTATCATGCCAAAATAGACTTCTTCACTAATATAGCACATGAAATCCGCACACCGCTAACCCTGATAAAAGGCCCGTTAGAGAACATCCTGCACAAGGAAAACATAGATCGCAACACCATCCGTGAGAACCTGGACGTCATGGAACGGAATACCCTGCGATTACTTGACCTGACCAATCAGTTACTCGACTTCCGAAAAACAGAAACCAAGGGGTTCCGTCTTAACTTTATGGATTGTAATATCTCCCAACTAATAAGAGACACTTATATCCGTTTCAATCCCGCCGCCCAACAGAATGGGTTGAAATTTCAAACAGACCTGCCCGAACAGGATTTCAATGCACCCGTAGATAAAGAAGCCCTGACCAAAATTCTAAGCAATCTGTTCAATAATGCAGTAAAATATGCCACATCATCTATCCATGTATCTTTAATACCACCATGCGGCATGAAAGAACCGGGATACTTCTCCATTATGGTCAGCAATGACGGGCATCCCATCCCACACGATATGCAAGAAAAAATTTTCCAGCCTTTTGTGCAAATCAAACAAACCTCCGGTGGGCAACGCACAGCCGGTACCGGCATCGGCCTGCCTTTGGCACGTTCCTTGGCAGAATTACATAAAGGAAAACTTTACTTAAAGGATAGTGAAGAAATCTGTTTCTGTGTCGAGCTTCCTGTCGATCAAGAAAAAGCCATACAATTACAAAAAGATTCCACTATCAGCCAGACCGGCAATATGCAAACAGTCATCCGGCAACACAGCACTAACATCTGTATTCTTGTAGTAGAGGATGACCCCGAGATGCAGAACTTTATTTGCGCACAACTGGAAACTGTATATTGCGTTATACGTGCATCTAATGGCAAGGAAGCCTTGCAAGTGCTATCAGAAAAGACAATCAGTCTGATTGTCAGTGATGTGATGATGCCCGAAATGGATGGTTTCGAATTATGCCATACATTAAAGACCGATATCGAACATAGCCATATTCCTATCATTCTGCTCACAGCAAAAGTTACCATGCAATCCAAGATAGAAGGAATAGAACTGGGAGCCGACGACTATATAGAAAAACCTTTTTCTACGGAGTATTTATTGGCACGCATAGCGAACTTATTAAGCAATCAGGACAAATTGTGCCATGCTTTTACTTCATCACCTTTTGTGAACGCCAAAACCATTGCACTGAGCAAAGCAGATGAGAACTTTTTAGACAAACTAATAGAAGTAATTCAAAAGAACATTTCGGAACCCGATTTTAATGTGGATATATTAGCCGAGAAAATGAATATGAGCCGTTCCAGCCTGCATCGAAAAATAAAGGGAATCGCTCAAATTACCCCCAATGAGTTTATTCAACTGGAACGGTTGAAAATGGCAGCCCAACTGATTCAATCCGGAGAATACAGAATCAATGAAGTATGCTATATTGTCGGTTTCAACTCTTCTTCCTATTTTGCCAAATGTTTTCAGAAACAATTTGGAGTACTGCCAAAAGATTTTTACAAGAACGGCTCCTGACACTGTAAGATAATTTATATATGCGTATAAAATAGTCCTTTTAAATTTGGCATAATGCCATGAATCCATTACATTTGTTCCATATCACAAATGATAGAATTATGCAAGATATAACAAACGGACGTTGCGGTTGGTGCGGAACAGACGAATTGTATGTGAAATACCATGATCAGGAGTGGGGAAAGTTAGTAACCGATGACAAGACGCTGTTTGAGTTTCTTGTATTGGAAAGTGCCCAAGCAGGACTAAGCTGGATAACGATTCTTAGAAAAAGAGAGGGGTATCGTAAAGCCTTCTGTAATTTTGATGCCGAGTTGGTGGCACAAATGACCGATGAAGACGTTGAGCGGCTAATGCAATTTGAGGGCATTGTAAAAAACCGTCTGAAAATCAAATCGACAATCACGAATGCGAAACTATTCCTTGCCGTACAAAAGGAATTCGGCAGTTTTTATAATTATACCCTGTCATTCTTTCCCGACAAAAAGCCGATTATCAACACATTCCGGTCATTGAGCGAGATTCCGGTATCCTCCCCCGAATCCGATGCCATGAGTAAAGATATGAAAAAACGAGGTTTCAAGTTCTTCGGAACTACGATTTGCTACGCCCATTTGCAAGCTTCAGGTTTTATCAACGATCATTTGACAGACTGTATTTGCCGGAAAGTTCCACAACAGAATTATTAACTCTGTTAACACTATCATCACCTTTTATCGGAAACCTCAATATGTCTTTTCCTCCTTTTCTTTTCGAGAAAAATAGCAACGATATGACAGCCGGGATTGAATTCAAGACTATAAGGGTATCTGTAATTCAATAGTTTCATGCATATATCTTGACTGAGCCGAAAAGAAAGAGATGTTCTGTTCCCAGATTGCATAACAAGACATTTTTTGGCTTTGTGAGAGCAGTTGCTCTCACCTTTTGGGGCATCTCTCACCTCATCTCTCACCCTTTAAACGCTTTATTCATCGGGGGAAAGTGATAAAAGATGAGAGCATGAGAGATAAAATGTGTTTTTTGCATTGATAGGAGTAGTCCCGAAAGTTAACGGCATAACTTTCGGAAACAATGGAAGAAACTTCCTAAACTTATGCTGTCAGTTTGTAAAAACCTCCCGTCGTGAAAGGGAAAATGTTCCGAGGAAAGACAACCTGTTTTATACGAATGTTCATGCGGCACTTCATGAACGTTCACGTAGGACTATATATACGTCCGCGTGAGGTTACACATATATATGTGGGAATCATCAATTTTTTGTTCATGTACAAAAACACAAGTTCCTATGCAAAAAAGATAAGGATGTTTTTTAAAAACATAAGTTCATTTTAAAAAAAGAACAAGACCTTTTTAAAAAACGAACTTATGTTATTTACCAACTTTTGCAAGCTAAATAACTTCTCTGCCAATCATCAAGATATACCTTCACCGGAAATCAAACTTCAGCCTGACAGGCACACTTAATTGTAACCGGCATTTTGCCCGAACTCTTCTTTATTGATAATGGCATCCAGTTGAGTCTGAGGAATAGGACGTAGCAAATGATGCTCTTTTATATTCACTTTCGCATCCGGATTGTATGCTTTTACTCTTTCCAGCAGCTTACCGGTACGCTTCAAATCGAACCAACGTTGCTGCTCTCCTCCCAACTCACGGGCCCGTTCATCCAAAATAAAATCCAATGTCAACTGTTCCGGCTTTATCTCCATGGCGGCTTCCTTGCCGGGAATAGCTGCTCTTCTCCTTACCTCATTGATATAAGATGTTCCAGAGGCATTATCGTTCAAGAATAATTCAGCCTCGGCAGCTATCAGATACAACTCAGCAAGACGAATGACCACACCATGTCTCACACTTCCCGTATAATTCACTGACTCACGAGACGGATCAAGGAATTTTTTGAAAGTCACATTCTGAACCCTATTCTTGACAGAGCCATCGGCATTGTAAACAAAATCCTTGTCTATGGTGATATAATCGTGTTTAGCTTCCTCTGCATCGGACACACTATATTTAGTAAAGAAAATAGCCGTATCTCCCGGTGAGATATAAGTACTGTTCGTATTGTTACAAATCCATGCCTGCTGGAACACATCATCATAACGGGCATCCATCTTTTCATCGAACAGGTTCAGATAATACAGCGTAGGCATATATCTGTTGAAACTGCGACCATATTCTATGGAGCGCGTAACAGGTTTCTTACCGTCTTTATCGAGTACCTGATCATAACACATCACCCACAACAGATGTGAAGGGTTATTACCCGGTGTCCTCCAAATGATGGGGTTCCCGTCAGGACCTTCTTCAATGGAAGTTCCGAATATCTCACTCTTTGTGTACATACAAACAAACACATTCTCTTTTACATCATTACATTTATAAATATCACAAAGGTCCGAATAATCTTCTGCCAAGCTATAACCATAATTGTTAATGACATTACGAGCATATTTCAACGCTTCCTCATAATTTTTATTATACAGATAAACGCGTGCCAGAAACGCTTCTGCCGCACCTTTGGTAGCACGCCCGTAATCGGAAGTGGAAACCGGTAATTTAGCCACCGCCTCTTTTAAATCGGCTATAATCTGAGTATAAAAATCCTTTTCGGACGAACGGTAAACGTAACCTGACGGCTCGGTACATTCTTCTGTCGTTAAATAAACACCTCCCCATGTCTCTACAATATGCCATAGATAAAGAGCCCGCAAGAAATAGGCTTCCCCCATACGGATATCTTTAACCGAAGCTGAAAGTTCAGAGCTAGGCAAACGGTTCAAGGCAGTGTTACAAGTATTCAATGCCGAATACAAACGTTCCCACTCTTTAGTTATCGCATTGCTGGAACCTTGTAATGACGAGTTATAATCGGAAAGCTCAGCTTCGGCACAACCATTTCCCCGGGTAAATATATCCGTTCCCAACTCTGTCATTGATGTGGCATATTCCTGTCCATACCAAAAACGCAACGGTGTGTAACATGAGTTAATCAGAGCTTCCGCACCCGATTCGGTTTTATAAAAAGTATCAGCGGTCAATCCGCTGGGATTTTCCTCTGTCAGGAAATCATTACATGAGCTCAAGGTTGCCGCCATACAGCTGAGCAAACACCATTTATATAATTTATTCATACCTGTTCGCTTGTTTAGAAATCAACATTAATACCAAATACTGCTTGTTTTGTCATCGGATAGCTCAAGGAGCCTCCTCGTTCGGGATCATAATTGTCTAAATGACTGAAAGTAAAGAAATTCTTTAATGAACAATAGATACGGATATTAGAAGCATGAATCTTCCCGATCCATGATTTAGGTAACTGATATCCCAAAGTGATTTCTTTAATCTTCAAATACGAACCATCCACGTATCCCAATGCATCTAATTTGGAAGAATCCGAATAACTTTTTTCCGGACGGGGAAATTCGTTAGTAGGATTCTCCGGAGTCCAATAGTTTACTTTAATACCCGGATCTCCCTGAATACGGTATGAGCCGTAACCGTTGGCTTCCGAATGTAACATTTGCCCTTGTCTCCAATACATGAAAACGCGCAAATCAAAGTTCTTGTATTTGAATGTATTGTTCAACCCCATTACGAAATCGGGAGTTTCCGAGCCCAAGATGATACGGTCATTATCATTGTCTATTGAACCATCCTTATTCTGGTCCTTTATTTTTATACGTCCCGGCTTCTCACCATACTTAGCTGCTTCCGCGGCCTCGTCAAGCTGCCAAATACCGATTTTCTCCAATCCATAATGTGTCTTGATGGAATGCCCTACAAACCAACCGTTACTGATATCACGGTCAGTTCCATCTGCCAGCTCAGTAATTTTCTCTCTGTTCAAAGTAAATGTATAATCGGTATTCCAAGAGAAATCCTTTTGATTGAAATTTTGGGTATTAATAACTAATTCCACACCTTTATTCTCAGTTTTTCCTACATTATCCCATGCCAAAGAATATCCGGTAGAACTAGGTACTTTCTTCTGCATCAACAAATCTGATGTCTTTTGTTGATAAATATCCAATGAACCACTGATACGGTTATTGAAGAAACCGAAGTCAATACCGATATTAGCCGTTGCTGTTTTTTCCCAGCCCAGATTATAATTCGGTGTCAAAGCTGGATAGTAGCCATAGGCTCCGTTTTCCGTATTATTTATGAGATAAGCATACATGGTCTTTCCCAATCCTCCCTGAGTCTGATAGGCAGAAACAGCACTGTTTCCCGAAATACCATAACTCAGCCGAAGTTTCAAATTGGAAAGTTGTTCTACGTTCTTCAAAAAATTCTCTTCATTCATACGCCAAGCCAAAGCCACAGATGGGAAGACCCCCCACTGATGATCTTTTGCCAATACAGATGAACCATCCTGACGCAAAGTCACAGTCATCAGGTATTTCTCATTGAATTTGTAGTTGATACGCCCAAAGAAAGATGCCATAGTGGTTTGTACATAACTGCTGGATATCTGCTGACTATCCTGCAAACCACCCAAATTATAAAACAACATAGTGGATGAAATAAGGTTATGCCCCGCACCCTTATATTCCTCGGCCACATTTTTATATAATGCGTTACCAGCCATCAGACTCAGATTATGTTTTCCTAATGTGAACGAATAAGCCAATGTATTTTCCCACGACCAATTGACGTCACTATGATTGGTAGCATCCGCCAACGAATAATTTCCCGCTCCGTCTAACGTATATGTATCAGCAAAATGTCCTGTACGGATATCTTTCTTGTCAAAGCCAAAAGTAGAAGTCAGTGTCAAGTCCTTGATAATGTTCCAGGTAGCCCCTACATTCCCCACCAAATGGCTGGTCAGCCGGTTATTTTTATAGGCTCCGGGAACTTCTTCGGCTATGGGGCTAATGGTCTGCCCATCATTAAAAGGAAGCACATTGATAGAACCATCTTCATTATATACATCTCCATAGGGAGCGTAATAAATAGAACGGTTGAAAGGATCACGTCGGATATTCTGATCCAAATAGGTATATACCACATTGGCATTCAATTTCAAGTTATCAGTGAGCTTATGCGATAAGGATAAGGTTGCATTATAACGGTCCATATCATCCATCTTCACCAAACCGTCTTCGGACATATATTCAAAAGCCAGATTGAATGTTGTTTTCTCCGTACCATTTGAAATATTGACAGAATGGGACATCTGGCTACCCGTTTGCATCAGCATATCCACCCAGTCTACATTTTGATTGGATTTTACCGCATCATAAGCAGAACCAAAAATTTTGGCATCATCTTCAGGACCTCCCCACTGGCCGTCCGTACGATAAGCCTCTCTCTTGAAGTCGGCCCATTCGGACAAATTCATTCTATCGGGATAAGCAGCTACGGAATTGATGGAATAATAACCGTTATATGAAACCTTGGTCTTGCCTACAGCCCCTTTCTTTGTAGTGATCAAGATAACTCCGTTAGCACCGCGAGAACCATAAATAGCAGTGGAGGAAGCATCCTTCAGAATTTCCATGGATTCTATGACATTGGGATTGATATCAATATCTGTCCCATAGGGCACTCCGTCTACAATAATCAGCGGAGCATTCGAAGCGTTCAATGACCGATTACCGCGAATGGAAAAGGACAAGCCCGAACCTGTCTGACCACTTGATTTAGTCATATCCAGTCCAGCCACTTTCCCTTGCAGGCTTTCCAAAGCATTCGTCGTAGGAACAGCAATAATGTCCGCTTGCTTGATGGAGGTCATAGAACCGGTCAAGTCCCGTTTCTTTACAGTACCATAACCAATGACTACCACTTCATCCAATTCTTCCGTATCTTCTTTCAAAATTACCTTTACCGGAGTTCCCGGCTTAATGACAGCCTCTTGTGAAAGCATACCGATATAACTGATTTCCAATTTTTTCGTGTCCGCAGGGACCGACAAGGAGAAATTCCCCTCGAAATCGGTAATGGTTCCTATAGATGACTTCCCCGCCACTTTCACATTAGCACCGATGACAGGCTCACCGGTACTGTCTAGAACTGTACCTGTTACGGTAACATTTTGTGCATAAACATTCCCGACACTCATCACCAGGAATGAAAGCACAAACAAAATAAACCTACTTTGTTTCATGTTCTTCATTGTTTTCATTTATAGTATCATTTAAAGTTTTTAGCACGCAAAGATGAATAAAAACAAAAACCGGATATTGCATTATTCAGTCTAAGATTTATAAAATCCGGTTTGAGAATAACAAAAACAGAGTTATCCGAATATAAATCGATTTAGGCTAACAGGAGGGAATCTGAAAATCCCGGCATTCTGTCTTTTTGCCATTCTAAACATAATGAAGAATCCGAATACACACACTATTTTGCGTTAACAGATTCTTCATTACGTTCAAAAGACCAAAGTAAAAAGGGTAATGCAATATAGCTTTTTGAAGCTTTCTTATTTTTCCTATTCTATTTCACTTATAGAAAAAAGAGTATTTCTACGCTCCATCCGCACATTTTCTCCAGTTAGCTGACATGATGATTCCAAACGGATATCAGAAGATGACGCACCTATTTTAAATGTATATTGACCACCGGCTATAGTCCATCCATTATTTGCATAATAAGCCATTTGCTGAAGAGAAACCTTAAAACTTATTATTTTCGATTCGCCGGGGTTCAAATTCACACGGGCAAACCCTTTTAGCTGTATAGGTTTGAGAAATTCCGAGGAAGTAGGAGACAGATAAAGTTGCACAACTTCAGTACCTGCACATTTTCCTGTATTTTTCACCTTACAGCTAACCTCAATCAAATCATCAGTTGTTTGTGCAGTAGACGGAACTTTTATATCGCTATATTCAAAGGAAGTATATGAAAGCCCAGAACCAAACGGATAAGCTATTCTTTCTTGGGATTCACCATTGTTATAACAATAAAGTTCTTCATCTTCAGTCTTAGGATAGCTAACGCATAATTTTCCAGACGGATTGACATTGCCTAACAAAATATCAACAACAGCATTTCCTCCTTCTTCGCCCGGATACCACGCTTGCAGAATAGCTGAACAACCTGCTTCTACTTCGTCAATCACTTGTGGACGTCCACCAAACATAACCAGAACAACCGGTTTACCTGTAGCAATCAGTTCTTTTAAAAACTGTTCCTGATCTCCCGGCAAACGGATACCTTTACGTTGCCGAGCCTCTCCGCATAAGGTAGGATTCTCTCCTAATGCAGCAATAATCACATCACTTTCCGAAGCTACGTTTATGGCAGCCTGCCAGTTAGTAGAATCGGATGATTCCATTAACATCATATTCAAGCGTTCAGTTCTAGGATCTCCTTCACGGATAATGGAAGTCTCGTTTTTTGCACTCCAATCACATCCGCGTTCATAGTTCACAGTAAATCTACCATTCGCCTTGTGCTTAAAAGCATCATATACAGAAACAATTTTAGGACTGTCAGGGTCTATTTTTCCTCCCCACCAGAATGCCTGCATGGACTGATATGTATAATCTCCCAACATACACCAATAGGTATTTGCATTCGGACCGACCAAAGCTATTTTTCTATATTTGCCAGAAAGGGGCAATACATTGTTGTTTTTTAACAAGACAATGGATTGACATGCCAAGTCATAAGAAGTTTTACGATATTCGGGGCAATCCAAATCCAAATTTCCTGTTGCATAAAGCTTCCGGTCTGTAGATAATAAGCCTAGACGTGCTTTCAACATTAATGCACGTTTTACCGCAATCTCAAAATATTTCTCATTAACCAAACTGTCTCCTATTAATTCGGGCAGATATTTATAACAGTTATTTGATGGTAATTCAATGTCATTACCTGCGGTTAGAGCCTCAACAGCCCGTTGTTTCAAGATATCAGGATTTCCTTTTTGACTAGCATATCCTACTGCCCCATAGTCACTGACCACTACTCCGTCAAATCCAAGATATCCACGTAATATTTTATTCAGAAGAGTATCGCTGGATACGGCTTGTTCACTACGGAACCGGCCATAGGATGTCATCAAGACCTTACATCCCGCCTGTCGTATCATAGCTTCGTGTGGCAAAAGCACTTCCTCATAAATTTCTTTCCAACTCAAAGAAGAGCCTCCACCATATCCCAAAAAATGCTTGGTGCACGCAGCAACTCCATTTTTCAATCCTTTCTTCTGCAGACCTTCCACAAAAGCGACTCCCATAGCTGCACTAAGATACCCATCTTCACCATAGGATTCTTCTATACGTGGCCAATGAGCGGTACGTATGAGATCGACCATGGGTGACAAAGCAAGAGTAGCGCCAACAGAGCGCATGACTTCTGCCGTTTGTTCCGTTTTTACTGTAGCCAGTTCCGGATTCCATGTGCAGGCTATACCCAATTGTTGGGGATAAACGGTCGCTCCTTTGGCAGCCAGTCCGGTAATGGCCTCTTCGTGAAATATGGCTGGTATACCTGAGGGAGTCTCATGTATCAGATAATTTTGAAGATCACGCACAAAATCACGCAGTTCATTTGGTTCCATATCTAAAGCGCAAGCATATTGACAAATATGCCCTATACCGTCAGGTATCTTCTCTCTACACTTTTCTAATAACAGTTTTCCATCCTCCATTATTTCTTTCGGACGAATACCATACAATTGTGCAACTCTTTCGGCTTGTGTCATCCTACTATAAAGCGTATCTACTTGCAGGCTCATTTCCCGAATGTCGAAATCCTCAATTGTTTTTTCATGGGTTTTAGAAGTACAACCGATAAATCCTAAAGATATTAGTATAAAACAGTAAATTGATATTTTTTTCATATTTGAATTTATATCAGAAAATATTCTTGTAAAATCAAAGACAACTTGAAATAAAAGTATAAGTCTGTCCTGCTTCAGTAACTACATCATATAAATAAGAATCTTTCAATTCCACTCCTTTCAATGGAGCTTTCTCACTAACCAGCGGACGACTGATTTCTTGCTTTTCAAACAAGGGATTAGGATTATCTCCTTCCGCTTTAACCAATGTCATACCATCCATCGCCAAAGTATTGTGCACACGTAAGCGAAGATTACCACCGATAGTAGATTTGATAATTGCCGACTCTACCTTGCCGTCTTTCCATTTCAGAGAAACGATTTCGAAACCACCACGTGCACGAAGCCCCCTAATCTCTCCATTTTTCCAGGTATCAGGTAAAGCAGGAAGTAAATGAACAGCCCCATCATGGCTCTGCATCAACATTTCAGCAATTCCGGCTGCACAACCAAAATTTCCATCAATCTGGAAAGGCGGATGAGCATCGAATAAATTTGGATAAGTACCTCCTCCCTGACCTTTCTGTACTTCAGGAGAAACAAAATTCAACTGATTGGTAATCAACTTAAATGCATGATTCCCATCCAAACATCTTGCCCAAAAACAAACTTTCCATCCCATAGACCAACCAGTAGAAGGATCACCACGCTGTATCAATGTATTACGGGCAGCTTCAAAAAGTATAGGTGATGAATAAGGAGAAATTTGATAACCGGGGAAAAGTCCCCATAAATGAGAGATATGACGATGATGGTCATTAGGGTTATCCCAGTCTTCGAACCACTCTTGCAACTGTCCGTATTGCCCTACTTGCATGGGAGGAAGTTGCCTTTTTAATGACAGAATGGTATCACAGAATTGCTTGTCCAGATTCAAAATCTGTGCTGCTGAACGAGTATTTGAAAATAAATCGGATACCAACTGATTGTCCATCGTGATACCTGCAAACAGATTGGCTTTCCCTTTCCAAATACTAGGCGAATTCTCTGGAGAGTTACTAGGAGTGACTACCAGATAACCGGTATTGGGATCTCTTACTAAAAAATCAACAAAAAATTCTGAAGCACTCTTCAGAATAGGATACACGGAAGCCAGGTATTCCTTATCACCCGAATAGAGGTAACGGTCCCACAAATGTTGACATAACCACGCATTACAGGTAGGCCACGGTCCACAATAAGCCCTATCTACAGCACCATTCATACGCCACAAATCCGTTTTGTGATGCAATACCCATCCCCGGCAACCATACATCTCCCGGGCAGCCTCCTGACCGTTCTCATACAATTCTTTCACCATTTGTAGGAAAGGCTCATGCATCTCACGCAAATTGGTAACTTCGGCAGGCCAATAATTCATTTCCGCATTGATATTGGTGGTATAACGGCATTTCCAAGCAGGATTTAGTTTCTGATTCCAAATACCTTGTAAATTAGCAGGTTGCCCTCCCGGCTGAGAACTGGAAATAAGCAAATAACGACCGAACTGAAAATAAAGAGCAACCAAATGGGGATCATCGGAAATAGCGAATTCTTTTATCCGGACATCAGTAGGTTTATCAGCCTGCGAAGTGCGTCTCAAATTCAGAGATACACGGTTATAGTATTTTTGATATGCACTGATATGAGCCTGTAAAGCTCGGGCATAATTCTTTCCGGCATTCTTCATGGATACCTTATTACGCCCGGATGGATTTCCGGATATATCCTTATAATTCACAAAATTAGTGGCCATGGCGATATAAATAGTAGCACTATTAGCATTAGTCACGGATAATAATGTATCTCCTGCCACACTCTTTCCACCCTGTAAATCTAACTTCAAATCTGCACGGAAACGAATAGAACCTTTTGTGAAATCGTCTCCTTTAGTTGTACCTTCCAAAATCAAGGCATTCTTTCCAGAAACGGTAACATCCACCTTCTGAGGACAAGTCAGGGAAGCAGAAAAAGTAAGTTTTCCCGGTTGAGAAGCAGTAAGGCGGACAATGACCAGCTGGTCGACAAAAGAGGTAAAGACCTCACGCTTATAATCTACTCCATTTACAGTATAAGCAGTCGTGGCTACAGCTTTTTCCAAATCCAATTCACGACGGAAGTTTGTATAATTTTCATGACTAGGAAAGTCCAGACGCAAGCTGCCCACTGTCTGATATGGCATCCCGAAACCGTTCTTGGAGAGGATTTTTTCACCTGCCAACGCTTGAGCTTCAGGATATCTACCAGCAAAAATTAACTGACGGATGGTCGCCAACGCTCCTTTAGCCTCAGGATTATAATTTTTATAAGGAGAACCTGCCGATACTGTTTCCTCATTCAATTGAATCTCTTCGGTTACAGGATTACCATATACCATGGCTCCCAATCGTCCATTTCCCAAAGGTAATGCCTCTTCCCAATATCTGGCAGGCTTATCATACCATAATACAGGTTTTTCCTGAGCATCTATGCTGATGCTGACTACAGATAGCAAAACTACAAGTGCTATTTTTAATAACTTACGTGTCATTTTATAATTAAATTAATAAATATCATCGACTTTTATAATGGAGAAAGAAATCCATTCTCTATCAACCAAGCTTCAGCCAACTCCGGCCACATGACCGTGCTTCCCCTTTGTGCACGCAAAGAGATGGCATGCCCGCCGACAGGAAACAGATGCAACGAAGATTTCTCTATTCCCGCTTTATACAAGGCTGTATAATAAGCGATGCTGTTCAAAGGAGAAACAGCCTTGTCATTAGAAGCATGAAACAAGATAGCCGGTGCCGTGTTACCATCCACTTGTTTTTCCAAAGAAAACAAGTTTCTGAGAGCGATATCCTGTTCCCGCTTTCCCAACAGATTTGTCCGGCTCCCTTTATGAACAATAGCGTCATCCATAGAAATAACCGGAGATATCAATACAGCAAAAGAAGGTTTACAACTATATGCATCCAGTGCATCGCCCACTTTTGACCAGTCTTCATCAATAGCACACAATGAAGCGGCCAGATGACCGCCGGCAGAACAACCCATCACTCCCACTTTATGAATATCTATTCCATATTCCTCCGCATGAGCACGTATATAGCGAAGAGCACGTTGTCCATCCTGCAAAGGAGCTTTGTAAGATTCTATTACATCCGGTGATTGCGGGAAACGATGTATCAGGACAAAAGCCGTTACTCCCAAGGTATTATACCATTTTGCCAATGCGATACCGCTGATTTCATGCGCCAGTTTCACATATCCGCCACCAGGAATGATCAATACCGCCGTACCGGTACGCTCGGCTTTTGACGGTTCATAAACATGAACAGCAGGAATTCCGACTTGTACCACACGTTCCCTGACTACAGAATCTTTAAGAACTATACCTTTGCTATTGGGCATATTATTCTGCCACAAAGGAATTATTTTCTGAGCCTGAAGAGTAACCGTCATCAATGCCATCAAAAGAAAACCTAATAAAAATACGAATCTGTTCATTACTTTATACTCCTTTAAAATCCTGTCCATTTACTGTTACATTCTCAAAGTGAATGTTTTCAACACCAGTCACCTTATTTATTTCCGGTTTCATCACTCCATCAAAAGTGCAATCTTTCACAAAAATATCTCGCGCCTGTATTTTATCCTCAAAACCATCCAGATGCAAAACATACTGACTTTTCTTACTTGTGATATTTTCCAAATGAATATTGTGAAAATAAGGAAGATACGGTCCGTCATCCACATGCCAATATTTCAATTCAAAGCCTAAAATAGACTCCTTACATTCACCTACCCTAATATTCCGGATAAATATATTTTCTACTTCGCCTCCTCGCATGGCATTTGATTTTATACGGATAATACGGTCGAGTTCAGGACTGTCCATGGTACAATTTTCCACCCATACGTTACGGCATCCTCCGGTCACTTCACTGCCAATAGCTACTCCGGCATGACCATCCTTCATTCTACAATGACGGACTATAATATTCTCACTGGGGATATTCCAGTAACGGCCATCTTCATCACGTCCCGATTTGATGGCGATACAATCATCACCTGTATCAAAATCACAATCCTCAATCAATACATTCCTGCATGATTCCGGATCACAACCATCATTATTATAGCCATGACTCTGCATTTTGACTTTCCTGACAGTGATATTCTCGGACAACAACGGATGAATAAGCCAGAACGGAGAACGGTTGAGAGTAAATCCTTCCAATAGAATATTCTTACATTTATAGAGGTTGATAAACTGGGGGCGTATACCATTCTCTCTCATAAAGACACGTTCTTTAAAAGGAATAGAATCCTCTTTCATTTCATACAACAAAGTTTTCTCATTTATTTTCTTACCATCTTCCTGTACAATACCACGAATTCTGTTTTCACTGAACCAATTACTGCTATCAGCCTGGCCATCCATCACCCCGTTACCAGTGATGGCAATATTAGTTTCTCCATAGGCATAAATCAACGGAGAGATATTGTAACAATCTATTCCTTCTATGCGAGTCTGCACAAGGTCGAAGAAGAAGGGATCTGTAGTAAACTTCAGTACCGTACTGTCAGATAAATGAAGGTTTACATTGGATTTCAAACGGATGGGGGCTGTGAGAAACTCTCCATCGGGAATAATAACTTTCCCACCTCCCTGCTCAGAACAAATAGTTATGGCCCTATTAATGGCATTCGTATAAAGCGTGTCTTTTACGTCGTGATAATCCGTAATCACGAAACTTCTCTCAGGGAAGACAGGAGGTACAATTTGATTATTAACCTCGGTCATTTGATTCCACGGAGATACTTCTTTTTTATCACATGAAGATATGGCTGTTGTCAGAAACAGCAAAGATACCAAAATTTGAGCGGTTCTTGTCTGCATAGTATTGTATTATGTTTATAATTCTATGCAAAAATAGGACAAGATACCTATACAGCCATTGCAGTATTTGGGGCATTAATTATACATTTTGTTCAACAATCGTTTTATGCTTTAATCTGTACTCTTTTGGTGTACATCCCATTGCTTCTTTGAATACTCTGCTGAAATATTGCGGAGTAGTGAATCCACTCATATATCCTACTTCAGATACAGTAAATTCATCTTGTTCCAAAAGTTGGACAGCCCGTTTAATCCGCATCGTCTTTACAAAATCTACAGGAGAAACTCCCATCAAAGATTTCACCTTCCGGTAGAATACAGTCCGGCTCATGCTCATAGCTTCTGCCAAATCGTCAATTTTAAATTCAGAATTCTGAATGTTTTCCTCCACACTCTGAAGAATATTCCGGATGAAATCATTATCAAAATGAGTAACTTGAGGAGTAGAAGGAGTAAGTTGTTCCATAAGACTAGTATCTTTCTCGCCTTCTCTCATCTTTGAAATGTAATAATCATACAATATTTGCCGTTGTTTGAGTAAGGAATCTACTCTGGCTTTCAAATAAGCAGAACTAAAAGGTTTCGTTATATATTCATCTGCCCCGTATTCCAGTCCTTGGATTTGGTCATTCAAAGAAGACTTGGCAGATAACAAAATAATAGGAATATGACAAATATCATTGTTTCCTTTAACCCGTTTCAGATATTCTATTCCATCCATTTCGGGCATCATAATATCACTGATCACGATATCGGGTAATTCTCTCAACGTCATTTCAAGTCCTTGACAACCATTACCCGCTTCAAGAACCACATACTCCCTAGCAAGCACACCACAGATAAAATGGCGAAGTTCTTCATTATCCTCAATAATGAGAATCCGTGTTTCCTTATCTTCTTCCTCTTCTGTAAGCTTATCGGGTATTGCCACCTCCTGTCCGGAATTCTTGCTGTCCGCTAGAATAAATTCAATATTGGCATCGGCATCGAAAACATCACGGTTACCCGGCAGTCTGATAAAGAAACTGCTACCTTCACCCAGTTTGCTGTCTACTCTGACAGTACCATGAAGCAGATTCAGTAATTCTTTGACCAATGAAAGTCCTATACCGGTAGACATATTGGGATCAATCTCATCCAAAGTATCAAAACGGGTAAACAGACGATTGAGCTTTTGGGCATTAATACCTCTACCCTCATCTTTCACCTGCAAACACAAAATCTGTTTCTCGCAAGTAACAGATAGGGAGATACTTTTCTCATCAGGAGTATATTTAAAGGCATTGGACAATAAATTAAAAAGAATCTTCTCCAATTTGTCCACATCCGTATACATAACAAAGGAATCGAGAGGACAAAACAACCTGAAATCAATACGATGCGTATGAGCCATAGGAACAAAATTACCGTAGATTTTTAGAATTAAAGGGATTATATCTACTTGTTCCACCAATACTTTCATCTTGTCATTCTGTATCTTGCGAAAATCCAATATTTGATTGATGAGCCGCAACATTCTGTCTGTGTTTCTTTTGGCCACTTGCATATTCTCCATGCCTGCATCAGATAATTTCTCATTACTAATGACTTCGTCAATGGGACTGGCTATAAGCGTCAACGGTGTACGAAGCTCATGGGATATATCAGTAAAGAAACGCAGTTTTAAGTTGGAAATCTGTTGTTCAAAATCTATCCTTCTTTGCAGGTTAGTAATGCGTAACACAATGCAGATCACTACCAACATAATCACCACGGCTATGGTGATATAGAGCAATACCGCCCAAACAGTTTCACCGAACACAGGATCAATATGTATGGACAAAGATGCCACATTATCAACCCATACCCCATCGGCATTAGTGGATTTGACTTGAAACAGATAATCGCCGGCAGGTACATTCACCAAACTGGCAGAACGATTATTTCCAAGCTCTATCCATTGGTCATTCAGTCCCTTAATTCGATATACGTATTTTATAGCCGGAGAGTTAACATAGTCCAAGGCAGCAAAAGTTATAGTGAAATTACGTTCATCCGGCTGCAGGTACTGAGCCTCATCGTTACTATATATGTCCTGCCTGCGAGAAGTATTATTCTGATAAATGTCAAGATGGGAAAAAACGATAGGAGGAACGAAATCACTCTTATGCAACTCATCGGGAATTATACATAACGCACCATATAGTGACCCTAAAAGCAATTTACCAGAAGATAGCAAAACAGGCCTAGTCTCTGCCATCTGTATCTGATCTTTATACTCTTCGAGCAGATTCAGGCCAGCATCAAATTTGGAAATCTTGTTTTCTGAAACTATCCATATATTTCCTTCTTGATCCTCTATGCTGGACAGTGACAAATCCGGTAATCGGTCATTAGTGGCATTGTAATGTTTAAAGTTCAATCTTTCAGATAAACTGCTACCATCATCCAAAATATTAATACCACCACTCAAAGTAGTTACCAGCAGTTTACCACCCTTAGTTTGGGTTATATCCAATATATCATTATTGCTCAAACTGGAATAACGCTCATCACAAACATTATGAAAAAAACGAATCTCTTCCGGACGGGAAAAATCTGTAGAACAGGACAGCAATCCGCCAGTAGTACCTATCAAAATCACTCCATCAGCCACCTCATATAAACAACGCACTTTCTCACATACATGAATGGGGTAATTATTGAGAATATTACCGTAATGAACAAACCTCAAATCTCCTCCTGCGGAAGCAGACTCAACCAAATTGATACCTCCACCGAAAGTGCCAATCCATATTCTTCCAGACGAATCTTGCAAAATAGAGAATATAGACTTGGAAGAAATGCTGTAAGGATTATCTTTATCAGGCAGGTAACAAGTTACCTGATAGTTGTCCTCCCCTTGAAAACGGAATAAAAACAAACCGTCTTCTCTAGTCCCCATCCAGATGTTATGATCCTTATCTTCGTAAATACAGTACACGTCAGCATTAAATGAGACAGACTGATCCGCCACTATTTTTCCTTTTTGCGAAATATTTCCTATCCACTGTCCTAACGAATCATAAAGACAGATGTTTCCCGGTTGAGTTTTATGATTCCGTTTCCAACCAATCCATACACGTTTGCGATGATCTTCCATCAACGAACGAGCAGACTCTTTATGTCTGTTGATTATATAATCCAACCCACTTTGATGAAAAGAAAGATATCCTAATTCACTTCCTGGAGTGGTATACCACAGATTTTTATGATGATCAATAAAATAGCTGAAAGCCTGAAATGAGATTGGTACTCTCACTCCTTTTTCATAAACATAAGCCTGTTCCAAAGATCTAGTCATCGGATCATAAAAGTATAACTCACCTTCTACAGGATTCACCCAAATACAACCATACTCGTCCTCATGTATAAAAGTACAGGGCTTGGTAAAAGGAACTTCCTTTAACTTAGGATAACTTAATAAGATAATATCCTCAGTAGTACAATCTAAACGAATAACCCCACCCGTGCCCCCCAGCAACCAAAAAATACCTTTTCTATCTTGATATATATCAGGACTGATCTCTACAGGCATTTTATAAAGAGTAAACTTGCCTGTTTTCGGATTATAAAACCGAATCTCTTTTCTCTGTAAAATAGCGATTTTATGATCAGATAAAGATTTCAGTCCGATAATCTCAGACATAGGTTCATTGGGGACACATGGAACAACATTTTGACTCTGATAGTCATATCGGGCAAAAAAGCCTTTTGAAGTAGCAAGATAGATATCATCTGCATTCTCTACCATAAACTTAAAAGGCATAAGATTTGCCATACTCTTCTTTCCTACAATCGTAGCTCCTTTATTTGTCAGAATCCATTCATCTCCATCCTTGTCCTGCATCACAATATAGATACTGTCTCCTATGTTATTTTCTATTTTTCCAGTATATAATTGCACTGACTCCGTAGCAGGAAATCTATTTTCATCCAAACGGAATAACTCATTTTGTACACCTACGGCCCATGTTATCCCTTTACGCAATACGTACAGTTTTTCAACTGAGTTTATCACCCCTTTGTTGAAAAGAAAGGGATCTTCATACTGACAAGTACGGGTATTAAACAGATAACAATGTTTATCATACGTCTGACACCAAATATTATTCAGAGAACTTTTTTCAATATTGGTAAAACGATGATTTGTTATACGTACATCACTTTCAGGATAAGTTTTATAATTAGTAAAAGAATATCCATCAAAACGCTCTAGTCCGTTCCACGTAGCCATCCATATATAACCATTATCATCTTGAATGAAATTCTGAATATTTTTCTGTGATAACCCATCCTGAACTGAATAATATTTAATATCAATCAAACTCTGACCAAACAAAGGCAAGGCAGAAAAATACAACCATATAAGAAGAATCTGTTTCAACATAGTATTTACCTTTTTCAACCACACAAATATCGGAAAAAGATGTCACAAACCAATAGCCTGAATAGTTATTACAATGATTAGACCTGTTTTTATAAGAAATTCTACCATAAGTAGCAATATCACACCATAACCTCCCCTTTCAAAAGAACTCTGCCGAAGTATAGCTTCGGCAGAGAAAAGAACAAGATGAACGTCTATCCAGACATTCACAATGCTAAACCATAAACTGATCTTTAAAAATTAACAATTCATTATTCTGTCCAGTCCTCCACTATAGCCGAAGGATCCGGATTCAATATAATAGCTTGGTTATTAATAGATTCAAACTTACTAAAAAATAAATTGAACCATGGACAGCAATATCCTTCTTTAGAGTTCATACGATACCCCACCGGACAATTGGTACCTAGATACCCCCGTGTAACAGGCAATTCTAAACGCTTATAATCCCAATAAATAATACCCTCTCCCCAAAATTCTATCCTTTTTTGCAAAATCAATTCCTTACGAAAATCCTCCATAGTAGATGCCGTACATTGATAGGAACTGTAACGATAAGTTTTCATAAAATTCTCTAAAGCAGAAATTCCAGCACTTACCCCCTGACTAGCGGCTATTGCCTCAGCCTCAATAAAATACATTTCTTCAACACGCATTAAAAGATTATCTATCGGTGCACCTACATTGGCGTCAATCATATTGCCTTCTTTCGGCTTGAATTTTAAATGAACATATGCAGGCACCTTTTTAAAATTCTCATCGGTGAACAATGTATGATATTTAGTACCTGGAGCCTTTCCAGCATCTTCAGGAGCAATCCAAGTTTCTTTGCGCCAATCATCATCCGAGATTTGCTCAAATAAAACCTTACTGATCATTCTGTGTGTCCCATAGGAAATTCCTCCTACCCCAAATGTCTGTTCTGTACACAAGTGCCCTGCCAAATTAAGCCATACACTGTGAATATTCTCTTTATTCATGATTCCTCCCCACATCCATGCACTTGTCTGAATAGAGTTAAAGGCCGTAAAATAGTCTTTTCCACCATACCATTCCAATTCTGTCAATGGAGCAGCACCACTTTTAACTATAGCCTGTCTTGCACAATCGGCAGCTTTAATATAACAATCCTTATCCGAATCTATATCTAAATCCACATTCTGGATCAGTGCTGCCAAATCATTAGAATACTTTTCAAATCGCGTACCCAATTCTAGCCAAAAACGAGCTTTTAATGCAAATATAATGGACAAATCAGGCATATTCTTAGTAGGCCTCAAGTAATCAGCTAATAGAACTTCTGCATTCTCCAAATCATCCAAGATATATCTGTAAATAGTATAAAAAGGAACCCGCGGATTATTACGTGCTTCTGCTTCCGTTATATTCTCACCAATGATAGGGACTGTTAATCCATATACCCCATTGGTAGCAGCCTCGTCATCCAGCTTAGAAAATCCAGTCTTCTTAAACTCAAACAGACGAGCCATATCCATGTAAATCATCGCACGAAAGGCTTTGGCTATTCCTACATATTGCCTATTTGTCTCTGTAGTATTATCAAGATCCACAATACGGATTAAATTATTGACATTATTCAAAAATTTATAGTAGTAATAATAAATAGAATTCACCTCTGAATTATCAGCCAAGCTACGGCACAATCCGAAAGAATTATAATAATCATAACCAGATTTATATATATAAAAATCCTCACACATAACTTCTCTTATAATACCGTATGAGGTATAGCCCAAGTCCCAAGTATAACCTTGTCCATAAGTATTATATGCATTAACAAAGCCTACCACGGCATTTAACATAGCATTCATAGCAGCTGGTGATTCTGCAATCTGCTCGGAAATAGCGGTAGAGCTTTTGGGAAAGGTCTGTTCGATACAACTGCTCATATTTATACCTGTACCGAAAAGCAGACAGGCAACTACCGCTGTTTGAAATAATATATTTTTCTTTTTCATCGTCTTAAAATTTTTGATTATAACTAAGTTAGAATTGAAGACTGATACCTCCGGAATAAGTACGGAACGGAGCTATCTTTCCTGATGTACCTACTCCTGAAATGGAACGGCGAGGATCCAAGCCTTTTCTTTTTGACCAATAGTATACATTATCGCAAACAAAATATAAACGTAAATTTTTAATTTTCAAATGAGAAGTCCAACTATCAGGTAATGTATACCCCACTTGAATATTTTGTAGATTCAAATAGCTTCCATCAATCAGAAAGCGGTCTGACGAACCAGTCGTATTCAGATCATTGAAATGCCAACGTGGAATGGTTGATGAGGGATTTTCTGGAGACCATGCCTTTAGCACATCTTTATGCCAACGGTTACCTACAGATGTTGCAGTTGGGTTACCCATCATACCTGCATAACCGTAATCATAAGTCAAACCACCAACCAAATAGGAAAATTGAGTAGAGAGATCAAAACCATGGAAAGTAATGGAAGTGCCAAAACCACCATACAAATCCGGATTAGGATCTCCACACAAATAAAAGTCGCCTGTAGAATAAGTGGTCGTTGTTTTTTCCTCATTGGTTTCTTTATCCGTATAATACCACAGTGAAAGTCCGTCCTCAGACAAACCGGCAAAACGTTTCATATACCATGTATTGATAGGCAGATCCTCACCATAATATCTGCTTCCATTCATATATCCTCCATGACCATCCATAACAGTAGTCTTTTTCTCATCTGGCAAATAAGTAATCTTATTCTTATAGTGTGTCAGATTCAGATTTATTTTCCATGTAAAATTCTTTTTATTAACAGGAATATAGTTCAGTTCCAGTTCAACACCCTTATTCGCCATATCGCCGATATTATCATAGTACCCAGGATAACCCAAAGAAAGAGGAACATTGAACCAATTTAACATATCAGTAGTCTTACGATAAAATAATTCAACACCACCATTCAGTTTTCCTTTAAGCAGTTCAAACTCAACTCCCAAATTCATGTTAGTATTCGTTTCCCAAGTTATATCTTTTTTCCCCTTACTATTAAAAGACAATGAAAGTTCATCATTACTATTCACTATATTATATCTGTCTGTATAATTATATGAACCTATATTATCATTACCTTGCTGTCCTATGGAGAACTTTATTTTGAGCATATCAATCCATTTCACATCAAACCAGTCCTCTTTAGACATTAGATAAGCACCGCCTACAGAATAAAAATTACCCCACCAATGATCAGGATGAAAACGCGAAGAAGCATCACGACGATAAGAAGCCGAAAAATAATATTTTGCATCGTAATCATATAAAGCACGGAAAAAATATCCCTCCGTATTATAATCATTCGAATAAGAAGCAGCACTTGAACCATCTATAACAGCCCCATTCAATTCATGGTTTCCCCAATATGAAAACATATTTTTCTTGGATGCGGATAATTCTGCATAATTATATTTATAACTCTCATGTCCCAACATTACCGAAATATTATGTTTACCAAAATTATGGCTATAATTCAATATCTGCTGTAAGTTTAATGTAGTAGTACGATAATGATACATTGTCACTGTGCCATTCTGTTCTGCACCAAAACCATAATATGGATTTGTTGTAGTATAATATCTGATTTCATTAACTGTGGTTCCCACATTAAATGTAAACTTAAAATCTTTCAAAAAAGTAATATCTACAAATGCATTACCATTAAATGTATTACCATTCCTATTTTCTTGGTTAAGCATAGATGACTGAATAGAAGAATTAGGATGGTTAGGACGTGCCAATCCCAGTTGTGCCGTCGCTGTTCCATAATCATATACTTTCCCATTTTAAATCCGTCAGAATATTTCCATCAGCATTCCTCACATATACAGGATAGATTGGTGCCATGCCCTCTGTAAAGCTGGATAAATCCGTATCATACTTTTCTGTCAAGGAAGCACTATTACTATGTGTATAACTGATGTTAGCACCATATTTCATCCATTTTTTTGCTTGGTACAAGCCTTTAAAACGAGCGGAATATCGTTCATAATTTGAACTAGGAACAATTCCATCATCTTTTAAATAACCAAAAGAACCATATGATTGCATCTTATCGGTTCCTCCAGCAATATTCACATTATATTCTTGACGCAAGGCAGAACTATAAGCTTCATCAACCCAATCATCCGGATAAAGCATATATCCATTAACCACCCTGCCCAAAGTTGCATTGGGATTCAGCTTTCCGTTCATACCAATAAGATTTTCGTTTTCAGGATAACTATACACATTATAAGTCAAACCACCATTTTCCTTCGTATTACCCACCATATTTTTATTAGCTTGAGCATAAGCCTCTCCTTCTGAAAGCCCCTTTACATACCTCAATTGATTATATAATGCCTTATAATGTGCTTCATAATATTCACCCGGATCTTTGATATAGTCATAATCAATTGTACCACGAGTATTCACTCCCCATTTTGCACTAGCCGTAACAACAGCTTCACCAGCTTTTGCCTGCTTGGTAGTAATAATAATAACACCATTGGCACCACGTGCACCATATAACGCATTTGATGCTGCATCTTTTAAAACGGACACTGATTCAACATCAGATGGGTTGATATTGTTCCATCCTCCCTCATAGGGCATACCATCTACAATAATAAGTGGATCATTATCCGCATTGATAGAACCAATACCACGAATTATCAATGTTGGAGCATCTCCTCCCGGCTGCCCAGATCCACTTGTCATTTGTAAGCCTGCCACTTGTCCAGCAAGTGCCTGAACGACGTTCGTTGTCTGTCTTTTAGAAAGTTTCTCAGCATTTACAACTGAAGCCGATCCAGTAAATGCCGACCTTTTGGCTGTACCATAAGCAACAACCATCACTTCATCCATCATTTCAGACTCTGTAACCAATACTACCTTGACAAAAGATTTAACATCAACCACTTGGGTCTTCATACCAATAAATGAAACCATTACTTTCTTATCAGTTGGTTTAATATTATCCAACACAAATTTACCATCCACATCTGTTATCGTACCATGTGTAGTTCCCTGTATCAACACAGAAGCTCCTACTACCGGCAATCCATCATCCTTGGAAAGAACAATTCCCGACATTTTGGTTACTTGAGCCGATAAATGGCCTATTACAACTAATAAGCACATTAAAAACAGAACAATGCGTTTTCCCATACCATTTAGATTTTTTTTAATAGGTTTAATATGATGGAAACAAATATATTAAATATAATCGATGAATAAAAACTTTATTCACTTTTTTTCTTTATATTTTTTAAAACGATAAGTGTTTTGTGCAAAAATTACATAATAAAAGAAAATATCAAGCCTAAATTATTTAATAAAAGAAGTATCACTTTTTTAACTTCAAGAATAATTCTAGTATGTAGAAATCGAAGTTTCCAAACTGAACCGAGATGTGGGAAGCGTTGTAGAATTTTCAAACTGAGCCGCAAATATGGTGCAATTTACTAAAATAAAAATCACAAATATCTAATAACTAGATATTTGTGATTTTATTTTGTACTCGAAGCGGGACTTGAACCCGCACAGCCGCAATGGCCAAGGGATTTTAAGTCCCTCGTGTCTACCGATTCCACCATTCGAGCATCCTCGACGAGAGAGAGCGGAAAACGAGACTCGAACTCGCGACCCTAACCTTGGCAAGGTTATGCTCTACCAACTGAGCTATTTCCGCCTTTTGTTTTAACGGATGCAAAGATAAGTCATTTTATAATACCAACCAAACTTTGCACCCATTTTTTTATTTACAATCGTAAAATTCCCTCTATTTCGGCCAATTCTTCATTAGTAAAGTTCAAATTATCCAATGCATGAAGATTATCTGCCAACTGTTTCACAGAACTTGTCCCCACAATAACAGAAGTCATTCGTTCGTCTTTCAAGACCCATGCCAATGCCATCTCAGCCAAAGTCTGGCCACGACGAGCGGCTATTTCATCCAACCGACGTGCTTTTCCTACTTTATCTTCTGTCACTTGATCTACTTTCAAAAATCCGGTAGAACGGGCCGCACGAGAATGTTCCGGAATACCATGCAGATATTTTTTAGTCAGCAAGCCTTGCGCCAAAGGCGAAAATGCAATAAAACCGGAGCCTTGTTCTGCAGCCAATGGCAATGATTTCTCCTCTACAGTACGGTCAAACATACTATAACGATATTGGCTAATGAGACACGGCACACCGGCAGCCCTCAACATTTCATAAGCTATTTTAGCTTGTGCTGGAGGGTATTTTGAAATACCCACATACAATGCCTTTCCTTGTTTCACTATATCAATCAATGCCTGCATTGTTTCCTCAACAGGAGTCACCCCATCATAACGGTGACTATAGAATATATCAAAGTAATCCAAACCGGTACGACGCAAACTTTGATCAATGCTGGCCATTAAATTCTTACGCGAACTGTTTCCTCCATAAGGTCCATCCCACATTTCATGCCCTGCTTTTGAGGAAATAATCAATTCATCACGATAACCTTGAAAATTTTCCTTTAAGATTTTACCAAAATTAATCTCAGCACTTCCCGGAATGGGGCCATAATTATTAGCCAAGTCAAAATGCGTAACCCCATTATCGAAAGCGTATTTAATCATATCGGTTGCCACACCGAAATCGTCCACACTGCCAAAATTATGCCACAAGCCTAAAGAGATACGAGGCAAAAGTAATCCGCTATTCCCACAGTATTTATACTGCATCTTGTCATAGCGCTCTGCTGAAGGTTGATATTTCATGATCATGCGATTTATAATTGTTTCTATCTACCCAAAAGGGATTGTTCTGCCTGCTCCATGACTGAGAAGTTAAAACCATCTACTACCTGTTGCATCAGATTTTCAATTCTGTCATTACACAAATTACCTATACTACCCTCATGAGTATGATGTACCTTCTTGTTGTGAGTAAATTTTCCGGCTTCTATATCCAAGCCCACCTTCTTATAAGCATCACGGAATGGCATGCCCTCAGAAGCCAGACGGTTAACCTCTTCCACACTAAATATATAAAGGTAACGATCATCATCCAGAATATGCTCGTTGATTTTAATCTTGTCCATAATATAGGCAGCCATTTGCAAACACTCCTTCAGCTCCTGAAAAGCAGGCAGGAATACTTCTTTTATAATCTGCAAATCACGGAAGTAACCCGAAGGCAGATTGTTCATTATCATCATAATTTGTTGGGGGAGAACCTGTATCTTGTTACACTTAGCCCGTGTCAGTTCGAACACATCGGGATTCTTCTTATGGGGCATAATACTGGAACCAGTTGTACACTCGTCCGGAAGTTTCACGAAGCCAAAATTCTGACTACTAAACATACAAGCATCAAAAGCCATCTTAGAAACGGTTCCGGCAATAGAAGCCAAGGCAAAAGCTACATTACGTTCCATTTTGCCACGTCCCATCTGCGCATATACCACATTATAGTTCATCGAATCAAAACCCAGCAGACTAGTAGTCATCTCACGGTTTAGCGGGAAAGAAGAACCATAACCGGCAGCAGACCCCAACGGATTACGGTTGCACATTTTGAATGCGGCCTGCAGAAACATCATATCGTCCACCAAACTCTCTGCATATGCACCAAACCACAAGCCAAATGAAGAAGGCATCGCTATCTGCAAATGGGTATATCCCGGCATCAGCACATCTTTATATTGATTGCTTTGAGAAATCAGCACATGGAAAAGCCGCTCTACTGCTTCGGCCACTTCTTTTAATTCCGCACGAGTAAACAGCTTCAAATCCACCAGCACCTGGTCATTGCGTGAACGTCCACTATGAATTTTCTTCCCGACATCTCCCAACTTACGCGTCAACATCAATTCTACTTGCGAGTGTACATCCTCTATACCATCCTCTATTACAAACTCTCCCTTTTCGGCAGAAGCATAGATATTCTTTAATTCCGCTAACAGCATTTCCAATTCTCCGGCCGTAAGCAAACCAATACTTTCCAACATGGTGATATGTGCCATTGAGCCCAATACATCGTGTTTAGCCAGATAAAGGTCCATTTCACGGTCACGTCCTACTGTAAAACGATCTATCTCCTCATTTACTCGGACATTTTTTTCCCAAAGTTTCTGTGCCATATTTTTCTTTATTTTTTAATAAGGAATCATCGATAACATCTCAGCCAGTTTATCCACCCCATCCTGTAAAGGTTTAGTAACCATCGCCTTCATAAACATATTCACTTCTGCACGAATAGTTACTTTCAGTTTTGCCTGCCCAGCCTCTACAGGCAAAATCTGAATCCACAAATTCATAGGGACCGGAGATTTTTCACTTTCGAATTTAACACATTTACAAGGTTCACGTTCTATAATACGCAAAGTAATGCTTATGCCTTGTACCGTAAAACTTAAAGAATCACAGTCGAACTCCATACCTTGTACCTTGTCAGCCAATTTATCACGTACAGATTCCAAGTTACTTAAATCCGACAACTTATTAAACACCTGCTCCTGACTATAAGGAACATATTTCACACTACTCTCAAATTGTGCCATAATACCTGCTCTCTAAAAACACGAAAAGAACAATCCGGAAATCCATAAAAATTTCCGAACGGTTCTCTTCATATTATATTTGTTTTAAAACTATAACTTATTTGCCTGCCTCCCAATGAGCCGGATCCTTTCTCCAGTTATCTAAAACAGAAACATCCTCTTCATTAATATATCCGGTTTTCAAGGCCGAATCCAATACAGCTTCATAATTAGTCAGAGTAACCAAGTTCACTTTTGCTTCCTTGAACGCTTCAATTGCCACCGGGAAACCATAAGTAAATGCAGCGACCATACCAATCACTTCACATCCGTCACGACGGATAGCTTCAACAGCTTTCAAGCTACTGCCGCCAGTTGAAATCAAGTCCTCAATAACTACGACTTTCATACCAGGACGAAGTTCACCTTCAATCAGGTTTTCCAAGCCATGGTCTTTCGGAGTAGAACGAACATACACAAACGGCAGATTCAATTCTTCAGCCACCAAAGCTCCTTGAGGGATAGCCCCTGTCGCCACACCGGCAATAGCATCTACCTGACCGAACTTCTCCAGGACAATACGGCTAATCTCAAGTTTCACAAAATTACGAAGAGAAGGATACGAAAGAGTTTTGCGGTTATCACAATAAAAAGGCGACTTCCAACCGGATGCCCAAGTAAAAGGATTAGCCGGCTGCAACTTGATAGCCTTAATCTTCAGTAATTTCTCTGCGAATAATTTTTCTAAAGTCTTCATAACTCAACTATATCTGATAAATATTGTGCAAAAATATAGAAATACATCGAGATAATGAAAAATCGGACAAGGTATTTTTCTAAAAAATAGTTGTTGTTATCAAGATTCCCCTGCCAATGCCAAAGTAAGTACACTGATACGTAATCCGGGTATGCCACGAAAGGCATCAGCGCAAGAAACAACCGTAGCCCCTGTTGTCAGCACATCATCCACCAACAATAGATGCTTTCCTTCCAAGCCATCGGGGAAAATACAGGCAAACAAATTTCGCACGTTTTCCCATCTTGCATATTGTCCTTTATGCGTCTGCGTATCAGTATATCTGCTTCTTATCACAACTTTAGTGTTCATAGGAATACCTGTCACCACCGAAACTCCCCGTGCCAAGCATTCACTCTGATTATACCCCCTTAAACGTTTTTTACGTTGATGTAACGGGACAGGAACAATCAAATCTATCCCATCAAAAAAATGAGAACACATAAGTTCAGATGCCATCATCCGCCCCATCACTTCACCCACTTCTTGATTACCATGATATTTCAGTTCATACAACAACTGTCGGACATTCCCTCCCTTTGCATAATAAAGAAAAGAGGTGGCACGCTCCACCGGTATTTTTCCCCAGAAGTTACATTCTACAATATTATCTTTCCGTAAATGAAATTGAGTACGCGGAAGCCTTGACAAGCATTTCAAGCAAAGCACTCTCTCCCCTGATATAAGCTGCCGCCCACAAAGCAGACAACTATGTGGGAAAAATAAATTCCAAAGATCAGTCCAAATAGACATCATCTTCTCCGGTTTGTTTCACACAACGGCAAACAGCCTCTATTTCAAATCCTCTACCAACAGCAAAACGAATCAATTTCCCATTCCGTTCGTATTCCGTACATGCTTTCACTCTACTTCTTTTCTGCTCGATCAAGCCAGACAGAATCTCCACATACTCCCGTTCATCTATCTCCTCCAACCCTTCGGCTATAACATCCGCAGGGATCTTCTTCATGCGCAAAGCCTGACTGATTTTCACTCTGCCCCATTGGTTAAAGCGATATTTATCACGAACAAAAGCCGAGCAAAAACGCTTCTGGTCAATGTATCTCTCATCCTGCAAATACCGAACGATTTTCTCCATCACTTCCGGAGTTGCCCCCCATTGTGATAATTTAGCCTCTACATCCGTTACACAACGTTCCATTGAAGAACAATAAGCTTCTGCCTTATACCTCAACTCATTCTCACTTAATTCTCCTTTCATCTCATTTTTCCGCTTTTATCATTCTATCATTTTGAAAGAGATCTTTCCTCAATTCTATATTTTTGTATCCCAAACCAGCTAGCATATCCACCGTCTCCCGGCCATATTCCTGATTAATTTCAAAATAAAGCCTTCCACCAGACACTAACATACCCCTACCCAATTCTGCTATTTTCCGATAAAACAGCAATGGACTATCATCCGGCACAAACAAAGCCAATTCCGGCTCCCACTCCAAGACATTAGCACTCATATTCGCTTTCTCCTTTTCTGTAATATAAGGTGGATTGCTGACAATGACATCAAACTGCTCACCGGCAGGAGAAGCAAGCAGCACATCCCTTTGCTCAAGAGTTACACGAACGCCGTTCCGCCTGCAATTACGTTCTGCAACTTGCAACGCCTTTTCTGAGACATCCCATGAAACGACCTCCGCCTCTTCCAGATTCTTGGTCAAAGAAACAGCGATACAACCACTCCCCGTACCAATATCCAATATTTTAACCCGACCATACTTATGTTCCCGTATAATCCAATCTACCAACTCCCCCGTTTCCGGACGTGGAATCAATACATGTTTATTCACTTCAAAAGTAAGACCATAAAACTCTTCAGTGCCTATTATATATTGAATAGGTTCTAGTTTTTGCAGACGGACCAGAATATCATCCAACCGTTTCTGCTCATTCACTGAAAAAGTAGTATCTTTGCCTGCATACAATTCAACAACAGACATACCGAAGACTTGTGTAAGCAGCAATTTAGCCATAGGTACAAGTTCTGTATCGGGGTAATACCCCTGCAAGGTTTGTTTTATGTAAGATACAACAGGATTCATAGTGTCATTTTATATGCAAAAGTAAGAATTTAAACAAGACTGTTATGACAAAAGATGAAAAATATATTTCCCGTTGTCTGCAACTGGCACACAACGGACTCTGTAACACAGCTCCTAATCCGATGGTAGGTGCTGTCATCGTATATCACGATACCATTATTGGAGAGGGCTACCACATCCGTTGCGGAGAGGCACATGCCGAAGTAAACGCCATACGTTCCGTTAAAGACGAAAATCTGTTGAAGGAATCAACCATTTACGTAAGTCTGGAACCATGCTCCCATTATGGGAAGACCCCTCCCTGCGCCGATCTGATTATAGAGAAGAAAATCCCCAAAGTCGTGATAGGCTGCATGGACCCGTTTTCTCTGGTAGCCGGCAGAGGTATCGAAAAACTGCGCAAAGCCGGTATTGAAGTAACTGTAGGTGTATTAGAGGAGGAATGCCGGCACCTGATAAGACGCTTCATTACATTCAACACACTCAAACGCCCATACATAACCTTAAAGTGGGCAGAATCTACCGATGGTTTCATCGATATAAACCGCACAGGAGGAAAACCGATCAAACTATCCAATCCACTGACCAGCATGCTGGTACACAAAAAACGCGCCGAACATGACGCTATATTAGTAGGACGACGCACGGCATTACTTGACAATCCCTCCTTATCCACCCGGAATTGGTACGGCAAGCATCCCGTACGCCTGGTAATAGACAAAGAATTGACATTACCGCGAGACCTGGAACTTTTCAGTGGCAGGATAAAGACATTCGTGTTCACCCGAAAATCCCCCCATCAGCCAAACACATTAACAGAATACATATCTTTGGATTTTAGCAAAGACATCCTGCCGCAAATAATGGAAGTATTATATCAGAAAAAAATACAATCACTTCTAGTAGAAGGAGGAAGTATTTTATTACAGTCTTTCATAGATTCCAGTCTATGGGATGAAGCCTTCATAGAAAAGGTTCCACTGTGTTTGAAGAATGGGATAGAGGCACCTTCTATTCAAAAAAAATACTTTAAATTGAATAAAATATACTTTGGAAGAGAAATAATGCATGCCGTCCATCCACAAAACCAAAGACAAAATGTGGCTGATTGACAGAGAAAAAGGGCTAGTTTATCTATAAATTAATATAAAACTTGCCCTAAAACTTCTGTATAGAAAAAAATCTTCCTACTTTTGCGACTTGTAACAATAGACTCATTTGCAAATGAAAATAAAGTTTTTGACTGTCATCACAAGTCTGCTTACTGCAGCTTTTATGATTACATCTTGCTTGGACGACAACGAAGTAGAAACAGAATATAGTTCAGAATCAAGCATTACCGCTTTTGCTATAAAAGATAAAATTGAAACTCAATATACCGAAAAGGTTAATGGCAAAGATACAACGCTGACATTCACCGTTGATGGTACCAAATACCCTTTTGCCATTGACCAAGGCACAAGACATATCTACAATGTAGACTCCCTGCCAGTCGGTACAGACATCAGCAAAGTTGTAGTCAGCATAACATCAGATGGTATCGGAGTTTTTATTGTTGCAGAGGACAAAGATTCGTTGTGGAATGAAACCGACTCCTTGAATTTCGAAAAACCTATCCAATTTAAAGTTATGGCAATGAGCGGAGTCTATGGGCCTATTTATAAAGCTGAGATTAATGTACATAAACAAGTTCCCGACTCATTGCAGTGGAGCCATAGAGGAAGTAGTTTCGACAACACCATCCAGGCACAAAAAGCAGTCACATTAGGAGATTATATTTATGTTTTCGCACAGCAAGACAATGGTGCCGCTGTTACAAGCACCCACATCAATGATGGAGGAACCTGGACACCCTTACAGGCTTTACCTGAAAATATGCTAAATGCGGACTATTCTTCTGCCATGGCATGGGGAAACAAATTATACATACTTGCCGACAATGACCTGTACTGTTCCTCTGATGGAAAAAGCTGGAGCAAGATTGGCACTAACACCAAATTCGAGAAGCTGATTGCCGGCGTTCATTCAGAATATAACCGCAAATTGTACGCCATAGACACCAACAATCATTTTATGGAAAGTACGGATGCTATGGCGTGGGATACTAATGGAGAGGTTCCGGCCAATTTCCCGAAAAATCAGATATCATACACAGCTTACCCGTTGGTAACCAATAAATCCATAGACCGTATGGTACTAATGGGGGAAAATCCCATTGCTACCGACACGACCTCTACTGTATGGACCAGACTGACCACAGAAGACAGTTGGGCAGATTATCCTACAGCCGCATACGATAGTTTTTATTGTCCCAAGCTGGCTAATATAGCCATGATTCATTACAACGACCAATTATACGCTTTCGGTGGTCCGGGCAAAAGTTTCGGTAAGGACATTCCCGCCTTCAGCCAATTCTATGAATCAACAGATCAAGGCGTTACATGGAAACCTGTTTCTAGATATGTATTTTTCCCAACAGAATTCCCCGATCTATACCATCAGGCAGACGGCAACTATTCTTATGTTATAGACAAAAATAACTTTTTGTGGATTATATGGAGCCGAAGTGGAGAAGTATGGAGGGGAAGAATCAATAAGTTGGGATTCGATTCCAAGGAATAAAGTCAAAGAGAGTCATATAAAATAGATTGCGACATGCCATATAGAGAGCAAATAGACAAAAGCCGTATACCTGCCCATGTAGCCATTATAATGGATGGAAATGGAAGATGGGCTAAACAACGTGGACAGGCACGTAGCTTCGGACATCAAGCCGGTGCAGAAACTGTACACATCATAGCAGAAGAAGCGGCTAGACTGGGAGTCAAATACTTGACACTATATACTTTCTCTACCGAAAACTGGAATCGCCCGGTAGATGAAGTCGCTGCTCTGATGAGTCTTCTGATGGACTCCATTGAAGAAGAAACTTTCATGAAAAACAACATCAGTTTTCGCATTATCGGTGATACGGCAAAGTTACCGGTAGAAGTTCTGGAACGATTGAACCAATGTATTGAACACACCTCAATCAATACCGGCATGTGTCTGACACTTGCTTTAAGCTACTCTTCCAAATGGGAAATAACAGAAGCGGTAAGACAAATAACGATCAAGATTCAAAACAACAAACTAGCCATTGACGACATCGATGACAATTTGATAAATGCGCATTTAAGTACAAACTATATGCCCGATCCAGATTTGCTTATACGTACCGGAGGAGAAATCCGCCTTAGCAACTATCTGCTTTGGCAATGTGCTTATTCCGAACTATATTTTTGTGAAACGTTCTGGCCGGATTTCCGCGAAGAAGAATTTTGCAAAGCCATTTATGATTATCAGAAAAGAGAACGCCGTTTCGGCAAAACCAGTGAACAAATATAAAGTTAGATAAAATGCTATATCGTATTTCACTTATACTATTAACGCTTACATGCCTATTTTGCTTTTCAACAGGCAGTTACGCCCAAGAAGCAAACGTAGAAGAAAACGACAATCCAGTCATACTTTATTCCGGAACGCCCAAGAAGTATGAAATCGGCGGAATCAAAGTAGAAGGCGTAAAAAACTATGAAGATTATGTATTGATCGGACTTTCAGGACTATCGGTAGGACAGACCATTGTTGTTCCGGGAGATGACATTACCACAGCTGTAAAACGTTATTGGCGACACGGACTGTTCTCTGATGTACAAATCATAGCTGAAAAAATTGTTGGAGACAAGATCTATTTAAAAATCATCCTGGCTCAACGTCCACGTATTGCCGACATTCGTTACCACGGCGTAAAGAAAAGCGAGCGTGAAGATTTGGAAGCCAAACTAGGTTTGGTAAAAGGAAGCCAGATTACTCCCAACTTGATAGACCGTGCTAAAATATTAATCAAGAAACATTTCGATGAAAAAGGTTTTAAAAACGCCGAAGTGACTATTGTAGAGCGTGATTTGGCTGACAATAAAGACCAAGTGGATGTTGATGTAATGATTGACAAGAAAGAAAAGGTGAAAGTCCACAAGATCACCATTGACGGCAACACTGTGTTGAGTGACAAGAAGTTAAAGCGTGTCATGAAGAAGACGAATGAGAAAAACAAACTTGTCAACCTCTTCCGTACCAAAAAGTTCATTGAAGAGAAATACGAAGAAGACAAACAGCATATCATCGACAAATACAACGAATTAGGTTACCGCGACGCACAAATTGTTGTGGACAGCATTTCTCCATACGATGACCGTACCGTCGATGTGTATATGAAAATAGAAGAAGGTGACAAATACTATCTGCGCAACGTGACATGGGTAGGTAACACCATTTATGCTTCGGACTGGCTGAACGAGCAACTCCGTATGAAAAAAGGAGATGTTTATAACCAGAAATTAATGACCGAGCGTCTAACCGGTGATGAAGACGCTATCGGTAACTACTACTATAATAAAGGATACGTATTCTACAACCTTGACCCGGTAGAAGTAAACATAGACGGTGACTCCATTGACTTGGAAATGCGTATTCAGGAAGGTCCTCAGGCCTCTATCAGCAAAGTGCGCATCAACGGTAACGACCGTTTGTATGAAAACGTGGTACGCCGTGAGTTAAGAACCAAACCGGGAGATCTGTTCAGCAAAGAAGCATTGGAACGTTCCTATCGTGAGATAGCCCAAATGGGACATTTCAACCCTGAAAATATCCAGCCGGATGTTCAACCGGATCCTACCAATGGTACAGTAGACATCAACTGGAATCTGGAGTCTAAAGCAAATGACCAGGTAGAGTTCTCGGCAGGTTGGGGACAGACCGGTGTTATCGGTAAATTAAGTTTGAAGTTCACGAACTTCTCTATGGCAAACTTGTTCCATAAGAGTGATAACTACCGAGGATTCCTGCCACAAGGTGATGGGCAGACATTGACCATCAGCGGACAGACCAACGGTAGTTACTACCAGTCATATAGTGTATCGTTCTTTGACCCGTGGTTTGGCGGGAAACGTCCGAATTCATTCTCTGTTTCGGCTTTCTACTCCATACAGACAGATATCAGCAGTAACTACTATAACTCAGCTTATATGAATAATTATTATAATTATTACAGCGGTTATGGTAATTATTATGGTGGATATAACAACTACGAGTCTTATTATGACCCCGACAAATCTATCCAGATGTATGGAGCATCCATCGGTTGGGGTAAGCGTTTGAGGTGGCCGGATGACTACTTTACCCTGTCAGCCGAACTCTCTTACCAACGATTTATATTGAAAGACTGGAGCTACCTGTATATCAAGTTGAACAACGGAGAGTATATGTCAACCGGTAATTGCAACAACTTGAGTTTGAATCTAACTCTGGCACGTAACTCTACGGACAACCCGATTTTCCCGCGTCGCGGTTCTGAATTCTCGGCTTCCGTACAGTTGACTCCTCCGTACTCATTGTTCAGTAACAAGGACTACTCGGTATACGGTAAAGATGATTATGATGAAGCTGCAAGCATGTTCAACTGGATTGAATACCATAAATGGAAATTCAAATCAAAGACCTATACCGCCCTTACAGGAGGTCAGAAATGTCCGGTTATTATGACACGCGCAGAATTCGGCTTGCTGGGTCACTATAACAAATACAAAAAATCACCTTTTGAAACATTCTACATGGGTGGTGACGGTATGACAGGCTATAGCACCAGCTACGCTTCCGAAACCATTGCACTGCGTGGTTACGAAAACGGTTCATTGACCCCTTATGGTAGTGAAGGCTACGCTTACGTACGTTTAGGTGCAGAATTAAGATACCCGTTGATGCTGGAGAATTCGACCAGTATCTATGCGCTAGGCTTCATCGAAGGAGGTAACGCATGGACAGATGTAAGCAAGTTCAATCCGTTCCAGTTGAAACGCTCGGCAGGTGTCGGTGTCCGTATCTTCCTGCCGATGATTGGTATGATGGGTATTGACTGGGCATATGGTTTCGACAAGATTAACGGCTCCAGCCGTTATAGTGGAAGCCAGTTCCACTTTATCCTAGGACAAGAGTTTTAATAACTAAAAACAAAGTGATTATGAAAAAGGCTATCCTATTATCTCTATTGTTTGTGGCTTGTGTATTCACAGCCAGCGCTCAAAAGTTTGCCTTGATTGATATGGAATATATCCTGAAGAATATTCCTGCATACGAACAGGCGAATACCCAACTGAATCAAGCTTCACAACAATATCAAAGTGAGGTGGAGGCGAAAGCAAAAGAAGCGGAAACACTTTATAAAGAATACCAGAAAGCCTCGGCTTCCCTGTCGGCCGCACAGAAAACGCAAAGAGAAGAAGCAATTGTGGCAAAAGAAAAGGAAGCAGCCGAACTGAGAAAGAAATATTTCGGTCCTGAAGGAGAAATGGCCAAAAAACAAGAAGCATTAATCGCACCTATTCAAGATAAAATCTATGAAGCGGTAAAACAGATTTCAGAACAAAAAGGATATGCGGCAGTAGTAGACAGAGGCTCTGCCCAAAGTATTATTTTCGCGTCTCCAAGCATTGATATCAGCAATGAAGTGCTCTCAAGATTAGGATATTCAAATTAATTTCCTACATTTGCAACCGATAATCCAAATTTGCAATAACTAATAAAAAATAGAACTATGTTGAAAAAAATTGCTTTACTACTTTTACTCATCGTTCCGATGAGTGTATTTGCTCAGAAATTCGGGCATCTTAAATCTGCAGATGTACTTACTGTCATGCCGGAATTTACAAAGGCTCAGACTGACATCCAAGCTATGCAGAAACAATATGAGGATGAAATGAAACGTGCGACTGATGAACTGACCAAAAAATATACTGAATACCAACAGGAACAAGCCAACCTTCCTAAGAACATTCAGGAAAGACGCCAGAAAGAATTGCAGGAATTACAGGAAAAAGGAATGCAGTTCCAACAAGACGCACAACAGCAATTGCAGAAATCATACGCTGATATGATGGAACCTATCTACAAAAAAATTGAGGATGCCATCAAAGCAGTAGGCCAGGAAGGTGGATATACTTATATCTTTGATTTGAACAGAACAGAAATTCCCTACGTAAATGAAGCGCAGTCCACAGATGTAACTGCTGCTGTCAAAGCTAAAGTAGGAATCAAATAATTAAGTTAAAGACCTTTACAGGCACGGATTACACAGATTTCATAGGTTTCGAAACCGTGAACATCCGTGTAATCCGTGCCTGTATTATATAGCTATACTGCCATGATCCCATCTCTCCCCCCTTCAACCGGCCCTATCGGTGTATTCGACTCCGGCTACGGTGGTCTAACCATTCTGGACAAAATACGCGGACTGATGCCTGAATATGATTATATCTATTTGGGAGACAGCGCACGCTGTCCATACGGACCGCGCTCCTTTGAAGTTGTTTACGAATTTACCTTGCAAGCCGTAAGCAAACTGTTCGAACTAGGATGCCCTTTGGTGATATTAGCATGCAACACAGCATCGGCAAAAGCCTTACGCACCATCCAGCAGATCAATCTTCCGGTAATAGACGCTACCCGCAGAGTACTCGGGGTCATCCGGCCTACAGCAGAATGTATAGGAGAAATCACCCGAAGCCGGCACGTAGGCATACTGGCCACAGCCGGTACCATCAAATCCGAATCCTATCTTTTGGAAATACATAAATTATCTCCCGACATTGTGGTAACAGGAGAAGCCTGTCCCATGTGGGTTTCCTTAGTAGAGAATAATGAATATCAATCGGAAGGAGCCGACTATTTCGTCAAACAACATATCAACCGGCTGCTGGATAAAGACCCGATGATTGACACCATCATACTGGGATGTACCCATTATCCGTTACTGCTTGATAAAATAAGACAGTTTACTCCCGGACATATCCGCATCATCGCACAAGGAGAATATGTAGCCCGAAGTCTGCAGGACTATTTGAACCGCCATCCTGAAATGGACGCACGTTGCGAAAAAGGAGGAAAATGCCGCTTCCTTACCACCGAAAGTGAAAACAAGTTCGAGGAATCCGCTTCCATCTTCTTAGGTCGGCAGGACATAAAAGTAGAAAGCATAGCATTGGAATAACTTTCTTCCGGTTTACCTGTTATATATACCATCCATAACGCTTAATTCATGAAGATATGTATACAAATAAAGTAAAGAAGATAGCTGCGGTACACGATTTATCCGGTGCAGGACGAGTATCTCTCACCGTCGTTATCCCTATCCTCTCATCCATGGGCTTTCAAGTCTGCCCTCTGCCCACAGCCGTATTATCCAGCCACACCCAATACCCGCACTTCTCCTTCTTGGACCTCACGGACGAGATGCCCAAGATTATCAACGAATGGAAGCAACTGAAGATACAGTTTGACGCTATCTATACAGGCTATCTGGGCTCTCCCCAGCAAATACAAATCGTATCCCGGTTTATTGATGATTTCCGACAACCTGACAGTCTGGTTATGATAGATCCTGTTTTGGGAGATAACGGGAAATTATATACCAACTTCGATGAACAAATGATTATGGAGATGCGCCATCTCATCCGGAAAGCCGATGTTATCACACCTAATATGACCGAACTCTTTTATCTGCTTGACAAACCTTATAAAGCAGAGAATACGGACGCGGAACTGAAAAACTATCTGCACGAAATATCAGAACACGGTCCCGGTATCGTCATTATCACCAGCGTACCCGTACAAGATGACTCGCACAAGACTTCCGTATATGCATACGACAGGCAAGGAGACCGTTATTGGAAAGTTACTTGCCCCTACCTGCCTGCTCATTACCCCGGCACAGGTGATACATTTACCAGTGTGATAACTGGCTCACTGATGCAGGGAGACAGCCTGCCTATCGCCTTGGACCGCGCCACACAGTTCATCCTGCAAGGCATCCGCGCCACTTTCGGATATGAATATGATAACCGAGAAGGAATTCTGCTAGAGAAGGTATTGCACAATCTGGATATGCCAATCCAGATCAGCAGTTATGAACTGATTTGAGGATCCCGAAAGTAGAAGATTTGTCCCCCGGGAAAGAAGCTTGTACCAAGCCCTATTACTCCGACGATTAAGGTCGTTTTTCCTTATAGCTAACCCTTATCATACAGTTAACTACTACAGACTCCGGCAGTGGACTGTACAGTCTACTGCAAGAGTTTATACAGTCCACTATATCAGACTGTACAAACCACCGGAAGAGACTATAGTACACAACCATAAAAAAGAGCTTAACCATAAAACAAAATAGGGTTAACCACAAAGAAGAAAAGAGTAAAACCAAAGAAAGCAGCCAAATCGTACCGTGCAAACCAACAAACATCAGCCGTATCAACAATAATAAATAAATTACCTGCCCAGCAGCCTGCGGCTGAGATAACGCACGGGATACCACACAGAAAGAAAGCCCACCACCAGCACAGTGACAAAAACTATAACAATATCCCATGCATGGACACTGACCGGATAGGCATCCACCACAAAATTGCCACCGGAGTTACCACCTCCCAGCGAAAGCAATCCGAATTCCTGCTGGATAAAACAAAGGATCAAGCCCAGTACCACTCCGATAACCGCACCCATCAATGAAATCATACGCCCCTCGAACAGAAAGATACGCGTAATCAACTTGTCGCTGGCCCCTAAATTGCGCAATGTCACTACATCTGCCTTCTTATCTATAATCAGCATGGACAATGAGCCTATCACATTAAAGCAGGCTATCATCAGGATAAAGGTAAGGAAAATATAAGAGATCAGCTTCTCTATCTCCATAATGCGGAAAGTATCCGCTTGCTGCTCATACCGGTCCTGCACCCGGAAATCATCTCCCAATATTTTCTGTATCTTCGATTTTACACTCCCTACATCTACATCCGGCTTCAATTTCAATTCTACCGAACTCACTTCTGTGTCATACTGAAACAACCTACGGGCAAATTGGAGGGAAGTCAAAATGTAAGAAGAGTCATACTTCTGTTGGTTCACCGCAAAAACAAGGCCGCTGGAATATAAATCGGCAGAGTTAAAGCTGGAAGCAGGATTGGCCATATTGACTTTAACTCCCCGTTTGGGAGCATAAATCTCTAGCGGATCGAGGAATTTGATACCCGTTCCCAAGATAGAAACCAATTCTATGCCGGGAATGGCATAATCTACCACTTCATCATGCAACACGAATTGCCCCCGGCCGAAAAGGATACTGTCAATAGCGGTCAGATCCTCGAAATTATCTTCAATTCCTTTAATCACCGCCATGGTCTGACGATCTTTATACTGAACCATCGCATTCTCTTCCAAAGACTCAGAAAAAACAGCGATCTCCGGCATCCGGCGCAAAGCTTCTATACGCGCTTCTTGTCCGTCAAAAACCTTTCCGGTGACAGCCGTAATTTTCAGCTCCGGGTCAAAAGCCGTAAAGAAAGTAGCTACCAGATCCTGGAAGCCGTTAAAAACAGACAAAGTGCATACCAATGTCAATGTAGCCAAAGCCACTCCGCAGACGGAAATGGCTGAAATAACATTAATGGCATTGTGCGACTTCTTGGAAAAAAGATAACGCTTCGCTATATAAAAGGGAAAATTCACCGTCCGGTTCTACTTTTTCAACAGTTCGTCTATACGTTCGGCATAATCCAATGAATCATCCACAAAGAATTTCAACTCGGGAATGATGCGCAACTGATGGCGTACCCGTGTTCCTAATTCATAACGGATGGATTTCATATTATCATTGATATTCTTTACTATTTCCTGGCTCCTCTCAGAAGGGAACACGCTGAGATAGACGCGTGCAATACTCATATCGGGACTGATGCGGACAGCACTTACCGACACCAAAACACCATTCATGGACTTAGTCTGAAGCAGGAAAATCTCACTCAACTCCTTTTGGATCAAACGAGAAATCTTATTTTGTCTGGTCGTTTCCATAATTAATAATTATTCAGTTTGCTAATTTGCTAATATGCCATAGGGTTCATAGCGCAAGCTATGAGCACATTATTCAACATTTTTTTATGATTGTCAGCCCGTCGCGCAAGGGAAGAATCACCTTTTCAACCCGTTTGTCGGCAGCTACCAAATCATTAAATTTCTTTATTCCAATAGTCTGAAGATCTGTATGATGCGGTTCCTCCAATACATGTCCGTCCCACAATGTGTTGTCGGCAATGATATATCCGCCGGGTGATAATTTCTCCAGTACCATTTCGTAATATTCAATATACTTCCGCTTATCACCGTCTACAAACGCTAAATCAAAGGTAATGTTCATGCCAGGCAGCAACTTCAGCGCATCACCTATATAAAATTTAATCTTGCCGGCGTAAGGCGAACCTTCCAGCCAGGGACGTGTAAAGTCCTCCTGCTCATCGTTTATCTCAAATGTGTGCAACATGGCCCCCTCTTCCAACCCTTCGGCCAGGCAAAGTGCGGAGTAGCCACTGTAAGTCCCGATTTCCAACACCTGACGGGGGCGTATCATTTGCACAAACATTTTCAGCATACGTCCCTGCAAGTGGCCGGAAGCCATACGGGGACGTAAAAGCTTGACGTGCGTATCGCGATAAAGTGCCTTCAGGTAATCACTTTCTTCGTCAATGTGCTGAAGGATATATTCGTCAATAGCGTCCGTTTCTTTCATTCCTATCTTCTATTTTTATAGGTAACGGTTGCGGTTGGGCAGCACATAGTCCATAGCATACTTCAACACATCTCCCACTACATTGATTTCAAGGAAAGAAGTCTGAGTACCTTGCTTACCGCTGCTCAGATAGGCCACCATGTCGCTTTCACTCAAAACGCCATCATCCAGCAATTTACGCAAAGCAGCGAAATAATATGCCTGTCCGTTAGCCTTTTCGGGCATATAGATAGCCTCCACCCCATATGACAAAGCCAGATGACGCATCGTTTTTTCTTTATAACAGATGGCCAATACAGGATATTTGCCACGGAAAGCAGCAATATTACGTGCGGTACGCCCGCTGAAACTGTCGGTAATAATGGCGCGGATATTCAGTTTGCTGGTAGCCTTTACTGCCTGTTTTGCCAGGAAAGCAGTTACGTCATTGGAGTTTTCATCCAAAGGAATACGGATGTCATTCTCGGCCAGTTTATCTTTCTCAGCCTGCGCTGCAATCTTGGCCATCGTCTTCACGGCTTCCACCGGATACTTGCCGTATGCCGTTTCTCCACTCAGCATCAATGCATCCGTGCGGTAGTAAATAGCATTGGCAATATCGGTCACTTCAGCACGGGTAGGACGCGGATTATTAATCATGGTATGCAACATCTGGGTAGCAACAATCACCGGTTTCTTTGCCAGAATACATTTTTTTATCAACAAACGCTGAATGCCGGGGATTCGTTCCTGAGGAACTTCAATGCCCAAGTCACCACGAGCCACCATGACTCCGTCGGCCACTTCCAATATTTCATCAATATTGTCCACTCCTTCCTGATTCTCGATCTTGGCGATAATCTTAATGTCGCTGCCGTATGCATCCAGTATCTGGCGGATATCCAGCACATCTTGCTTATTACGAACAAACGAATGTGCTATGAAATCAATGTCCTTTTCAATAGCATACAGTATATTGTTACGGTCCTTTTCTGTCAAAGAAGGGAGATTGATGCGCACGCCCGGTACATTCACACTCTTACGGTTACCCAAAGTAGCTTCATTCTGCACCTCGCACAACAAATACTCGTCTGTCTTCTCAATCACGCGCAGCTCCAGATCACCATCATCAATCAGAATATCGCCATCCACCTGAAGATCATGCACAAAACCGGGATAAGATACAGCAATACATTCACGGGTCGTTTCTTGTGCTGGATTGCCTACAATCTTTACTTTGTCACCAATCTGATAAGGAATAGGCTCGCCGCCTGCAATAGCAGTAGTACGCACTTCGGGACCTTTTGTGTCCATCAATATGGCAATACGGTTGGAAACCTCACGTACATTGGTTATCAATTTTTCAAAACCTTCACGTGAAGCGTGAGCCGTATTCATACGGACCACATTCATACCAGCCTTGAAAAGATCTCTTATAAACTCTACCTCGCAACGCTGATCTGAGATGGACGCTACGATTTTTGTTTGTTTCAACATCATAATCTTATCACCTTATATTATACCTAAACTTTTTATTTTCTCATCAACAAAGCCTCAATCGCCAAACGATATGAATGAAGCCCGAACCCACAAATTACTCCCACACAAGCGCAAGAAATCATCGACTTATGGCGAAACTCCTCACGGGTATGTACATTTGAGATGTGCACCTCAATCACAGGAGCTGTCACGGAGCGGATAGCATCCTGTAAAGCAATGGAAGTATGCGTATAAGCCCCTGCATTCAAGACGATGCCGTCATAATCAAAACCCACTTCGTGTATTTTATTGATCATCTCACCTTCCACATTCGACTGATAATACGCTATTTCAATGTCCGGATAAGTACGGCGCAATTCCACCAGATAGTCTTCAAATGAAACAGCACCATAAATGGAAGGTTCCCGTTTGCCTAATAAATTGATATTAGGTCCATTAATAATTTGTATTTTCATATTTATACTATATCTGAACTTTTTCTACCTTTGCAGGGAATTTGGGTACAAAGGTAGAAAAAAGAAATGAAAAGAACCGAGAAAACAGACAAGATATTGGTGAAATACAAGCAATATTTAAAGTTGGAGAAATCGTTATCTGACAATACGGTAGATGCTTATCTTACTGACCTGGACAAGTTACTGGCTTATCTTACATTAGAAAATATCAACATTCTGGATGTCCGGCTTGAAAATCTGGAAGATTTCTCAGCCGGATTACATGATATCGGCATCCACCCCCGTTCGCAGGCACGCATCTTGTCAGGCATCCGCTCTTTCTACCGTTTCCTCATTATGGAAGATTATCTGGAATCCGACCCAACAGAATTACTGGAATCCCCCCAGACAGGTTTCAAACTGCCCGAAGTAATGACGGTGGAAGAAATAGACTTATTGATAGGCAGCATAGACCGCGGAACCAAAGAAGGTCAACGCAACAGAGCCATATTGGAAACACTTTACAGTTGCGGACTACGTGTTTCCGAACTCTGTAATCTGAAATTATCCGAACTTTATTTTGAAGAAGGCTTCATCAAGGTGGAAGGGAAAGGAAGCAAACAGCGGCTGGTCCCTATTTCACCGCGTGCCATCAAGGAAATCAGGCTCTACTTCACCGACCGTAACCTGATGAAAATAAAGCCGGGATTTGAAGATTTTGTCTTCATCAGCAATTTCGGGAAGAACATCTCCCGCATCATGGTTTTCCATATCATCAAGGAACTGGCAGAGCGCATCGGTTTGAAAAAAAAAATCAGTCCTCATACCTTCCGCCATTCTTTTGCGACACACTTGCTGGAAGGAGGCGCCAACTTGCGTGCCATACAGTGTATGCTTGGACACGAAAGTATCGGGACCACAGAAATTTATACACACATAGACCGCAATATGTTACGCAGTGAAATCATAGAACACCACCCCCGTAACATCAAATTCAGAGAAAAAGGTAAATAAAGGTTCTATATTCTAAAATATTTTAAGATAAATTGAAAAAAAAGCAGGCTAAGAAGCTAGCACATAATAGAGTTTTTCCTATCTTTGTCCCCAAAGAGACGCACAAAAACGTACTATAGCGAATTTTACATTACAAACGTTAAATTAATAAAGTAACTATGATTAAAAAGTTGTATTTGCCCTTAGTGGCTTTATTGGTCCTTGCCCTGTCATCATGCGGCAAGATGGGAGAATTGTCTTCTGACTATTTCACAACTAACCCTGAAGTGCTTGAAGCAATCGGTGGTAAAGTGCCTGTGACAATTAATGGTAAATTCCCCGAGAAGTATTTCAAGAAGAACGCAACTGTTGAAGTTACCCCTGTTCTGAGATGGAAAGGTGGCGAAGCTAAAGGCCAGCCTGCTGTATTCCAAGGAGAAAAAGTAGAAGGAAACAATCAGACTATCGCTTACAAAGCAGGTGGTAGCTATACGATGAAAGCTTCTTTCGACTATGTTCCCGAAATGGCAAACTCTGAACTTTATCTTGATTTCAAGATTACAAAAGGAAAGAAATCATACACTATTCCTTCTGTGAAAATCGCTGATGGCGTTATCGCGACTTCTGAACTGCCTACTGCTGCCAGCTCTAACGCATCATACGCTAACGATGCTTTCCAACGCATCATTAAAGATGCTCAAACTGCTAACATCATGTTCTTGATCCAGCAAGCTAACTTGCGCAACAGTGAATTGAATTCTGACGATATCAAAGAATTCCATAAGAAAGTGGCTGAAGTTAATGCTGACACCAAGAACTACAAACTGAATAACATTGAAATTTCTGCATACGCTTCACCTGATGGTGGTGTGAAACTGAACACCGGTTTGGCTGAAAACCGTGAAGCAAACACAGAAAAATATATGGAACGCCAGTTGAAGAAAGGCAAGATTGATACTAACCTGGATGCAAAATACACTGCACAAGATTGGGAAGGTTTCCAAGAACTGGTATCCAAATCAAACTTGCAGGATAAAGATTTGATCTTGCGTGTTCTTTCTATGTACAATGATCCTGAACAAAGAGAAGCTGAAATCAAGAATATTTCTTCTGTATACAAAACTTTGGCTGACGAAATCCTGCCTCAGTTACGTCGTGCCCGTTTAACTGCCAACTATGACATCATCGGTCGTAGCGATGATGAAATCAACGAAGCATTCAACTCTGATCCTAAAGTATTGAGTGTAGAAGAATTATTGTACGCTGCTACACTGACTAACGACAACGCCCGCAAAGAAGCTATCTTCAACAAGACAACTCAACTTTATCCGAACGATTTCCGTGCTTATAACAACCTGGGTGAATTGGCATTCGCTGCCGGTGATGCTGCTAAAGCAGAAAACTACTTCAAACAAGCTGCTTCTAAGAACGCTAGCGCTCCTGAAGTAAACGCTAACCTTGGTCTTTGCGAATTGGTTAAGGGCAATGTTGCAGCTGCTGAAACTTACTTAGGCAAAGCTACAGGTGCTAATGCTGCCGGTGAAGCTTTGGGTAACTTGTATATCAAACAAGGCCAGTATGACAGAGCTGTCAACTCATTCGGTGACGCTAAGACTAACAGTGCCGCTCAAGCTCAGATTTTGGCTAAAGACTATAACAAAGCAAAAGCGACCTTGTCTGCAATCAAGAATCCGGATGCAATGACTGACTACTTGATGGCTATCGTTGGTGCTCGCACAAACAATGCTTCATTGGTAAGCAGCAGCATCAAGAGCGCAATCGCAAAAGATCCTTCAATGGCTGAAAAAGCTGCTAACGATCGCGAGTTCGCTAAATACGCCGACGCTATCAAATAATATAACTAGATATCATCTTGTCTAGTTTTTAGATGATTATTACTGTAACCGGAGGCTTCGTGATGAAGCTTCCGGCTTTTTTATGTAAAATAACCTTCATTTATACCTGCCTTTAGCCACAAAATGCGTATTTTCGCAAAAAATATCTTGAAATGAAAAAATTACTATTCTTTCTTTTCACTCTTGTTGTGCTGGCAAGCGGCTGCGGCAAGAAAAATACATTCACCTTAGAAGGAAGCATTAAAGGACTCCCTTCAGACACTATATTAGTATTTTATCAAGAGCCCGATTACAAGCTAGATACCATACTCCTCTCAAAAGGCAAATTCACTTACACTATTACCCCTGACACATTTACTATCTTTTCATTACTATTAGGAGAAAAACAAATCTTGCCGATATATGCTGATAAAGGAGAAAGTGTCACCCTAAACGGAATGGTCGGAGAGATAGAGGTTAAAGGAAAGGGAGAAAACGCACAACTGGCAAAACATATCCAGTACCTTAACACATTAGAAAATAACAAAACTGCCGTTATGGCTGCTGTGGATTCATTAATTAAAACCAATCCACACTCGTATAGCAATATCTATCTGATAGACAAATATTATGTACAGGACTCGCTTCCTGACTATAACCACATAGATCAACTGATAAAAGGATTAAGCGGTATCATAAAAGACACACCTTATATTATAGATCTCCAGAATAAATTAAGTGAGAAAAAAGAACTGACAGATCATCGCTACGTTTCCAACATCTCGTGCACGGACAGAGAAGGAAAGACCATCAACTGGAACAGCGTAAAAGGGAAATATGTCCTTTTGGATTTTTGGGCAAGCTGGAACAAAGAAAGCATTGCCACACAAGATTCTTTAGTACCCGTACAAAAGGCATTGAAAAAAAATAAGTTTGTTATTATCAGCCTCTCCCTTGACTTGGACAAAAAGGAATGGATGGAGAAAATCATTCAAAGAGACACCACACAATGGAAACAAGTTTGCGATTTCAAAGGCTGGGACAATTCCATTGTCAAACAGCAAGGCATAACCCGGATTCCTGCCAATATACTTATAGGTCCTGACAAGCGGGTCATCACGCAAGATATACGCGGCAAAGAACTGATAGACAAAGTGAAACAGCTGATAGAACAAGATAAAGAGAAAGAAAAAGCCGCCAAAGAGGCAGAACGTACTCGAAAGAGACAAAATAAAAAATAAAAGAATGCTGGTAAAAGTCTATGGAGCAGCCGTTCAAGGTATCGACGCTACCATTGTAACTATTGAAGTAAATAGTTCACGAGGTATAAAATTCTTCCTTGTCGGTCTGCCGGACTCGGCCGTGAAAGAAAGTCATGAACGTATTATTTCCGCTTTACAGGTAAACGGATATAAATTCCCTACTTGTCAGATTGTAGTGAATATGGCCCCTGCTGACATACGTAAAGAGGGGTCTGCATACGATCTTCCGCTAGCAATCGGAATATTGGCCGCTACCCAAATCGTATCGGAAGAAAAACTTTCACGCTATCTTATTATCGGAGAACTTAGCCTAGATGGAAGCCTGCAACCCGTCAAAGGAGCTCTCTCCATAGCTATCAGTGCCCGAGAACAAGGTTTTGAAGGATTCATACTTCCCAAACAAAATGCGCGAGAAGCTGCTGTAGTAAACAATCTGAAAGTATATGGCGTAGAAAATATCAAAGAGGTCATCGAATTTTTCAATAATGAACGCAATCTGGAGCCTAGCATCGTCAATACACGGGAAGAATTCTATGAAAACCAAAGTAGCTTTCCATACGATTTTGCTGATGTAAAAGGACAAGAAAGTGTAAAACGCGCATTGGAAGTAGCCGCGTCTGGAGGACACAACTTGATTATGATCGGTTCACCCGGAAGTGGAAAGTCCATGATGGCAAAGTGTATGCCAAGCATTCTCCCTCCCCTGTCATTGGGTGAAAGTCTGGAAACGACTAAAATACATTCAATAGCAGGAAAATTAGGAAAAGACAGCTCACTGATTGCTATTCGGCCTTTCCGTAGTCCCCATCATACAATCTCGCAAGTAGCAATGGTAGGTGGCGGCACCAATCCCCAACCGGGAGAAATCAGTCTGGCCCACAACGGTTTGCTCTTTCTAGACGAGTTGCCGGAATTTAATAGAAGTGTACTTGAAGTACTTCGCCAACCCCTAGAGGACAGGTATATATCCATCTCACGAGCTAAATACAGTCTAGATTATCCGGCCAGTTTCATGCTGGTAGCCAGCATGAATCCCTGTCCATGCGGATATTATAATCATCCCACACGAGCTTGCGTCTGTAATCCTGGACAAGTGCAACGGTACCTGAACCGTATCTCCGGTCCTTTACTGGACCGCATAGATATCCAAATAGAAATAGTTCCGGTTCCATTCGAGAAAATGGCAGAACAACATCATGCAGAAAGTAGTGCAAGCATACGCAAACGGGTTATCAAGGCCCGGAAAATACAAGCTCAACGTTTTGCTAACCATCCGGGTATTTACTGCAACGCACAAATGGAAGCCGGATTACTCCATCTGTATGCTCAACCCAATGAAGCAGGGCTAAAATTATTACAAACTGCCATGACACGCCTCAACCTGTCGGCACGCGCATATGGTCGTATTCTAAAAGTAGCACGTACCATTGCCGATCTGGACAACAGCGAACACATTACTTCCATCCACCTGGCAGAAGCGATAAGCTATAGAAATCTTGATAGAGAAGACTGGGCCGGCTAGTTTAGCTGCCGGGCTCAGTTTCCTTTGCATGATAAATGACCTGCATCAATGAATCCAGTTCAATGTAATTTGCAAGTATATCCTCTTCTTCATCGGTCATTTCCCAATCTTTATTCTCACTCTTTTTAGAGAAAAGTACATTCAAAATGAATTTATACCACGCATTCATGATTCTTTCAATCTAAGGTTTTCATCAAAAACAGAATAAGAAAAGTTTAGTTCATTAATCTTCCCTATTTTTCTCTTTTTTCGATAGCTTTATCGAACCTTTAGGAGAGAACTCAAATTTTCCTACATACCAATGTCCACCCTCTTCCAACTTCTTTTGATTCATATCTTTGATTAAAACAGAATCTGATTTAAATGCACCACCATTTTCTTCGCCGTCTATATCATTAAAATAGACTTTCTGTTCATTAATTCCACCTATACTCAAGTCTTCGGTCTTGAATTCTCCTTTTTCATCTGTATAAATTGTATCGGCAGGGAAAACGCCATTATTCCAATCTTGCCTTACGATTACCTGAATGTTTTTCAAAGGCTCATCCTTATCCGAAGTCACTGTACCTTTCACTAAGAATTTGCTATAAGGAGTACCATATTCACATCGTATCTCCCAATTCTCATCTTCATTACTGCAAGAAGCGAATCCAAGTAAAACCAACGCTCCGGACAATAACCGATGTACTGTCATTTTCTTTTTCATGTTCATAATCCCTAATAGTTTAAAGTCAGTTTTTATGTTATTTATCTTCTTTAGAAAGTTTTATTTCCATGTTGTATTCATAAGTACCTAAATACCAGTTTCCGTCTCCTTTCTTTATTTGTTTACTTTCCATATCCTTCATACAGACAGAATCCGATTTAAAAGTTCCTCCATTTGCCTCACCATCTATATCATTAAATATCAATTTCTTCGTATCGACCCATCCGTCTCTCATCATCTGTGAAACAAACTCACCTCCAGAATCTGTATAAATAGTATCATTCATCCGGACCAACTCCCCTTCTTCATCATTATAATATGCATTCTCATTTTTTACAATTACCTGAATGTCTTTCAAAGCCTTTCCGTCATCAGATATCACCTTACCTCTTACCCAGAAATCCATAGTAGGAGTTCCATATTCCACTGAGGTTTCAGCACAAGCAGCAAAACCCAATAAAGCCAGCACACCGCATAAGCTCTGCTCCAATACTTTCTTCTGTTTCATCTTCTTCATTCCTTTCTTTTTTATGGTGTTTGCAATCTTTTTAAATGACAGAACAATAAATCTCCATTTTCATCGCGCAGGTGCATGCCATTCCCTTTACAGAAACGAAAATATTTACAATCAGCACATTCATCTTTTTTCATCCATTCTCGGTCACGGTAAGGTTTGAATCTATGATTCCATACTTCCATAAAATCATTCTCATAAATATTTCCCTGGTGATAATCGGCACGAATACTGGGACAAGCAGAAATCGCTCCATCAATAAGAACTGAGCCGACCGATATTCCCGCCCGGCAAGCGAAGAAAGTATCGCGCACTTCAGCCTCATAATTACCTAGAAATCCCTCACAACCGTAACTTACATGGATCCGTCCTTCCTTACGGCTCTTCCTAATAAATTCCATTACTCCTCTGAACTCCTCATTAGACAATTGAAGTTCAGGATCTTTGGCTGCACGCCCTACCGGGAATATAGTAAAAAGCCGCCAACCTTTTACCCCCAAACTTATCAAGAAGTCTTTCAACTCCTCCAAACGCATATAACTATGCTTATTTACACAAGTAACCACATCAAAAACAAAATCAGGAACCTGTACCATCAACTTGATCGCTTCAACAGCCCGTTCAAAACTTTGCGGGTTGCCCCGCATCCAGTTATGATCCGTCGCAAAACCGTCAAGACTGACCGTAGCCGTATGCAATCCGGCATCCAACAGCCCATTCAATCGTTCACGAGTCATATATAGTCCATTAGTTACCATTCCCCAAGGAAACCCTCTTTCATAAATAGCACGCCCACACTCTTCCAGATCCTTCCTCATCAAGGGTTCCCCACCAGTAATAATCACAAAGATTTTATGCGGATCATTTTGAGCTGAGACACTATCCAACACCCGAAGAAAATCTTCCTTCGGCATATCAGGATGACCAGCGATCTTTTTACAATCACTGCCACAATGTCGACAATGCAAATTACAACGAAGAGTACATTCCCAAAATAGTTGCTTCAACTGATGCTCTTCCGTACGCTCATTTTCCAACCGCCGGAATATTTCAAGACCCATCCGACGACGAATAGACAAAGGGGCATTTATATTCATGTGTTTTTCCTTTTTTATATTAAATGCAAAGAAGTGCAAATCACTGCATCACAATATAACATTTTTTGCAATTTCCCAGCTTCCGGCAAAGCCCCCGAATAACAATATCTTATAATAAGTATGGTCTGTCAGAAATTTTAAAGGAGAAATATTTCTGATTATTCCATATACTTACTAAAAATCACTAACTTTGCACGTTACTGGTAGAAATAACAAAAAAAGACATCATACAATGGAAAATAAATTCAAAAGAACCACCGTCACATCCGCTTTGCCTTACGCAAACGGTCCGGTACATATTGGTCATCTGGCAGGTGTATATGTTCCTGCTGATATCTACGTGCGCTATCTCCGCCTGAAGAAAGAAGATGTTCTTTTCATCGGAGGCTCTGACGAACACGGAGTACCTATCACCATTCGTGCAAAGAAAGAAGGTATTACTCCGCAAGATGTGGTGGACCGCTATCATACCTTGATAAAAGAATCATTCAAAGAATTTGGAATTTCATTCGATATATACTCTCGTACTACATCAAAAACACACCACGAACTAGCTTCCGAATTCTTCAAAACCCTGTATGATAAAAGTGAGTTCATTGAAAAGACCTCCATGCAATATTATGACGAAGAAGCCCATCAGTTCCTGGCCGACCGTTATATTATCGGTGAATGTCCTCACTGCCATGCAGAAGGAGCCTACGGTGACCAATGCGAGAAGTGCGGAACATCTCTTTCTCCAACCGACCTGATCAATCCGAAAAGTGCTATCAGTGGCAGCCAACCTGTGATGCGTGAAACTAAACACTGGTATCTGCCATTGGACAAACACGAAGGATGGCTGCGTGAATGGATTCTTGAGAATCATAAAGAATGGCGCCCTAATGTATACGGACAATGTAAAAGCTGGTTGGATATGGGCTTGCAACCTCGTGCGGTAAGCCGTGACTTGGATTGGGGAATCCCTGTTCCTGTAGAAGGTGCTGAAGGAAAAGTACTTTACGTATGGTTTGATGCCCCCATCGGCTATATTTCAAATACAAAAGAATTACTTCCCGACAGTTGGGAAACTTGGTGGAAAGATCCAGAAACCCGTTTGATTCACTTCATCGGAAAAGACAATATTGTATTCCACTGCATTGTTTTCCCTGCTATGCTGAAAGCAGAAGGAAGCTATATCTTACCGGATAACGTACCTAGCAATGAATTCCTGAACCTGGAAGGTGACAAGATTTCCACTTCACGCAACTGGGCAGTATGGTTGCATGAATATTTGCAGGACTTCCCCGGCAAACAGGATGTATTGCGCTATGTATTGACAGCCAATGCCCCCGAGACAAAAGACAACGATTTTACCTGGAAAGATTTTCAAGCACGTAACAACAATGAGTTGGTAGCTGTTTATGGTAACTTTGTAAACCGTGCTTTAGTGCTGACTCATAAATATTTCGATGGGAAAGTTCCAGTTTGCGGTGAATTGACCGATTACGATAAAGAAACATTAAAAGAATTTGCAGACGTAAAGGCAGAAGTAGAAAAACTATTGGATGTATTCAAATTCCGCGATGCACAAAAAGAGGCAATGAACCTGGCACGTATCGGTAATAAATACTTAGCTGATACAGAACCCTGGAAACTGGCAAAGACTGATATGGACCGTGTAGCCACCATTCTTAACATAGCATTGCAACTAGTTGCCAATCTGGCAATTGCTTTCGAACCCTTCCTGCCTTTCAGCAGCGAAAAGCTCCGCCAAATGCTGAATATGGAAACATTTGAATGGGACCAACTGGGACGTACCGATCTGCTGGCAGAAGGGCATCAATTGAATAAAGCAGAACTGTTGTTCGAAAAGATCGAAGATGAAACCATTCAAGCACAAGTAGACAAACTGTTGGCTACCAAAAAAGCAAACGAGGCTGCCAGCTATAAAGCTAACCCGATAAAACCGATAATTGCTTTCGAAGAATTTGAAAAGTTAGATATCCGTGTAGGTACCGTATTAGAATGTGAAGTAGTGCCTAAAATGAAAAAACTGCTGAAATTCAAGATTGCTGACGGACTGGAGAACCGTACCATCGTCAGCGGTATCGCGCAACATTATAAACCGGAAGAACTGATAGGCAAACAAGTTTTATTCATTGCCAACCTTGCTCCGCGCCAATTCAAGAATGGACTGGTGAGCGAAGGCATGATTCTAAGTGCTGAAAACTTTGACGGCACCTTAGCAGTGACCTCATTATTAAGAGAGGTAAAGCCGGGCAGTGAAGTGAAATAATATACACCCAAATACAGAAAAGGCTGAAAGCAACTGAAACGTCTGCTTTCAGCCTGACTATTTTATAATCTATCTATAAAAATGGCAGAACAATCCTTGAAAGAAAAAACAGCAAAAGGCCTCTTCTGGGGTGGACTAAGCAACGGAGTACAGCAGCTGCTGAATCTTTTTTTCGGGATATTCCTATCACGCATTCTGAATGCCGAAGATTATGGCATGGTGGGAATGCTATCCATCTTCTCTCTTATTGCAGGTTCCTTACAGGAAAGTGGGTTCACGGCAGCCCTAGCTAACAAACGGGAGATCTCCCACAAAGACTATAATGCCGTATTCTGGTTCAGTACCGGACTAAGTGCCTGTCTCTACCTCATTTTGTTCCTTTGCGCCCCACTCATTGCCGAATTCTATCATACTCCCGAACTGACAGCTTTGGCACGATACACTTTCCTCGGTTTCTTTGTAGCCAGTTTGGGTATTGCCCACAGTGCTTACCTGTTCCGCAACTTAATGGTCAAGCAAAAGGCAATGGCGGTCACTATCGGATTAACTGCCTCAGGAACTATCGGTATAACTATGGCCTGCTTGGGATTTGCCTATTGGGGCATAGCCACACAAAGCATTGTTTATGTAGGAACTATTAATATCTGTTATTGGTGCTTCTCACCCTGGCGACCTACACTTACTTTCGATTTCAAGCCTTTAAAAGGGATGCTTTCTTTCAGCAGCAAATTAGTAGTAACCAATATATTCAACCACATCAATAATAATATCTTTACCGTTATTCTTGGTAAATTCTATTCGGGACAAGAAGTAGGCTATTTTACTCAAGCTAATAAATGGAATTATATGGGACATTCATTAATTTCAGGAACAGTCAACAGTGTGGCCCAACCTGTACTTTCCAGTTTATCGGATGAAAGGGAACGCCAACAACGCGCTTTCCGGAAGATGCTCCGCTTCACTGCCTTTATTTCTTTCCCGGCTATGTTAGGATTATCATTAATCGCACCCGAACTGATTATGCTGACTATTACGGACAAATGGTTGCCCAGTGCCTCCATCCTACAGTTGCTCTGCATCGGTGGCGCATTCATCCCCATAACCAATTTGTATTCCAACCTAGTTATCAGCAAAGGAAAATCGGATATCTACATGTGGAATACCATCAGTTTAGGCATTATCCAGTTAACAACCATGCTCCTGCTTTATCCATACGGTGTACATACCATGATTATAGTGTATGTATCCATCAATATCTGCTGGCTGTTTGTATGGCACTATTTTGTATGGCAACAAATACGGCTCAACTTGTTCGCAGCACTGAAAGACATCCTTCCGTTTGCCTTCATAGCTACTGCGGTAATGGCAGCTACCTATTATGTCACTATCGGCTTTGCCAATCTGTATTTATTAATGGCAAGCAAGATTATCATAGCCGGCACACTCTACACAGCCATCCTGTGGTTGAGCGGCTCTGTCACTTTTAAAGAGAGTTTACACTATATAATCAAGAAATAATGGCTGCTACACGTCACTCCGGATTAGAATGTTTACGAATTATCAGTATCATACTGATTGTATCCATGCATATTCTAGGGAATACCTTCCACACCAGTAATTTGCTGAACAAAGAATTCATACTATTTGTCAATACATTGGGAAACACAGGAGTAACTTTATTCATTCTGATCTCAGGCTATTTCGGAATCCGTTTCAATACACATAAATTTTTCAAGATGCTGGTTGTCGTATGGTTTTATTCCATCGTTTCTTATCTGATCGAAACAATATGGCTTCACACTCCGCATACCTGGACAGGACTAGCCTCCTCATTGATACCGATACTTAGCAAAAAATACTGGTTTATGACCTGCTATGTAGTGCTTTATTGTTTCTCACCCTATTTAAACCGACTGGTTCAAAACCTCTCACAAAAAAGTTATGAACAACTACTGTTACTATGGGGATTCTTTTTTATATTTGCCCCGACAATCCTGTTTTTTGAAATTCAAAATGACACAGGTAAGGGAATTATCAATGTCACACTAGCTTATCTCATAGGACAATATCTGAAGGTCTATGGTCTTCCGAAAAACATGAAACGACATAGCTGGGATATTTTATCAGGGAGCCTTGCCGATATTTTTATACTGAATTCCCTGCTTACAGCAATGAGTGGAAATATCATACTGAGATTCGCCCGAGATAATAATCTACTGATTATCATCGCCTCTATCATGGTTTTCTACCAGTTCACCCGATGGCATTTTTCATCCCGCATCATCAATTACCTAGCAGGATACGTTTTTGCCTTATATATGCTTCAAGGACTTCTTATCCACTGTTTACAACCCTGGTATACCCCTTATGCAAACAGCAATCTACTTGTTCTGTATTTTATGGGAACACTTGTTTCTATCTGTCTGACAACACTTGTTATAGAATGGAGCAGACGGCTGCTATTAGGAAAAATAGAAAACAAATTAGCAGATGCAATGGAAAGAAGAGGAGCAAAAATTAAAATGTTTACAGATAATCATTAAAACAATTATTTATTTCCGCAACTCATAATTTCAAAATCTCCAATGGAGTCCCTCCTATCTGAGCTGCCATATCCGAAAATGAACTCTGAAAAGAACCATATATTTTTTGTGTACGGGCCAATGTGTACATATCCGTGATACCCTCCCTTATTCCCTCCAAAGATCCACGGTCTGCCTTTTTTCCGGAACAGAATATCCGGTCACCATAACGCTCTTTCATCTCCCGCTTCACCTCTTCCGAATCTGTAGCCAAATAGATAGCCACCTTATCGTCCTCTTTTATCTCCTCATCCAGTTTCTGATAGAATAACTCGATAGGGCTTTGCCGGATAGAAGCCAGATTATCTGTACGACGGATATGCATACCAATCATGGTATCCGAAAAATTCCGACAACGGTTTTCCACCTCTTCCATAACCTCTTCTACCGGAACAAATAACCGACTGATCCATACATAATCATAAGGTTGAAAAGCGGTATATGATGCCATATAAACACAGCTACCTTCTTTAACCCACCGTTCAAAATCAAAATGCCGATTACATAAAGGAGTAATAGAACGCTCGTACAGGCAAGACTTGAAAAACAGTTTCTGAAACAAAAGCGGGAAATGAAAATTCCTGGAACGAGGTCTGTCCAACAATGCATAATCCAACTGCGAAGCATCCCGCAAACAGGCAATCTTCCTGTCCACAGGTTTGAACAATTGGCTAAACGGTGCATTTAGCGCCCAATCCTGAAACCAAACGATACTTAAATCACTATCACTCTTCGCTGCCAGTGTCACGGCCGAAGCCACCGCACGCATACGGTTAGCCAGTCCTCCTACCGGTACAAATGTAATTTTACCCATTCTCATTAAATTTTAAGGCAAATATAAACAACATCGCTTATAAATGCTAATTAATTACTACTTTTGCATAGTCCCCCGATAAACAAAAGAAATGAGAAAAAATATCGCAATCGTATTAGCAGGAGGTATAGGCAGCCGCTTAGGTCTGTCCACTCCCAAGCAATTTTTTAAAGTAGCGGGCAAAATGGTAGTCGAGCATACAATAGATGCTTTCGAAAGCAATCCGCACATCGATGAAATTGCCATTGTTTCCAATCCTTTTTATATTGCTGACTTTGAGTCCATCATTATCAAGAATGGATGGAAAAAAGTGAAGAAGATTCTGAAAGGCGGTCAGGAAAGATTTCATTCCAGCCTTTCGGCTATCAAAGCTTACGAAGGCAGCGATGTCAACCTGATTTTCCATGATGCTGTACGTCCATTGGTCAGCCAACGTATTCTAAATGATGTCATCAAAGCATTGGAAACATATGCAGCTATTGATGTCGCCATGCCTGCCACTGACACCATTATCGAAGTAGATGGAGATTTCATTCATCAGATTCCCGACCGGTCCAAACTAAAACGGGGGCAGACTCCACAAGCTTTTCATTTGGAAACCATCAGCCACGCTTATGAAATCGCCTTGAAAGACGAACATTTCAAAGTTACCGATGACTGTGGGGTTGTTGTAAAATATTTACCCGATGTACCTGTATATGTAGTTACAGGCGAGGAAAGCAACATGAAGCTGACCTATAAAGAAGATACCTACCTATTGGACAAATTCTTCCAGTTACGTAAAAGTGAGCTGAATGAAATTCCATTGAATGAAAGCCAACTGAAAGACAAAGTAGCCGTCATCTTCGGTGGAAGCTATGGAATAGGAGAACATACAGCCCGTATGCTACAGGAGAAACAAGCAAAAGTATTCTGTTTTTCCCGAAGCATGAACGGTGTGGATGTAGGCAAAAAGGAACAAGTGGCCGATGCTCTAAAAAAAGTATTCTTACAAACCCACAGAATAGACTATATCATCAACACGGCTGGCGTCCTCAACAAAGAGCCTTTGATGAGTTCGGACTATCAAACGATATACAATGCGGTGAGCACCAACTATATGGGAACTATCAACGTAGCGATGGAGGCGTACGCCTATTTAAAAGAAAGCAAAGGGAAATTAGTTTTCTTCACCTCCAGTTCCTATACTCGCGGCAGAGCTTTCTACAGCATCTATTCCTCTACGAAAGCGGCCATTGTAAACTTTGTACAAGCTATCGCACAAGAATGGGAACCGTTTGGCATTGCTGTTAATTGCATCAACCCCGAACGTACCAAAACTCCCATGCGCGTAAAAAACTTCGGAACAGAACCTGAGAACACCCTATTATCAGCAGAAAAGGTCGCAATTGCCACCATACAGTCATTGGTTTCCGAATTTACAGGACAAGTAATTGATGTAAAAAGAAATAAAGTATGAAAAATGAATTTCTATCTACCTATGTAGCCAATAACCTGCGAGCCTGCCAACTGAAGCAACTCTCCATATTAGAAGAAATGGACCGTATTTGCCAAAAGCACCACCTGACCTACTGGCTGGACGGAGGTACATTATTGGGAGCCGTGCGCCACGGAGGATTCATCCCTTGGGATGATGATATAGATATAGGAATGCCATTGGCCGATATGCAAAAATTCATAGAAGTAGCTCCTGACGAACTATCCGAAGGGTTATTCCTCCAAACCCCACAAAGTGATCCTTCAAGCAAGGAACCGATTATAAAAGTGAGGGACTTGAACTCTCTGTATGTAGAATTCGGCGATAATTTTAATGCGGATTATCAAAAGGGGCTTTTTGTAGATATATTCCCATTTATTGATTACCCCAGCATACCCAAATCATGGGTAAAGAAGCTAACCAAAGGAATCTCCAAAAGCTATTCCATTCTGCATACGCAACATTATTATTCTCTACGTGCCTTCGCAGAATTCTTTTACTTCGGCACAAAATACTGGCTGTTCAAAGGAATATGGAATCTGCTTGGTCTGCTCTACAAAAAAGATACTTATCTTTCCAATGTTCTGATAAACAATGGATACGGTATCATGCACCGCAAAGACTCTGTATTTCCCATATCAGAAATAATTTTTGAAGGGAAACCATTCAAGGCACCTGCCAACCCAGATGCTTACCTGAAAGATTTATATAAGAATTACATGGACATTCCTCCCAAAGACAAACAGAAAATCCATGCCATTTATATTCACCCCGAATTGATAAAGAAACCATGAAACCGTTCCTTGTAGATGTACCCGTACTCATTTTGTTCTTCAACCGCCCGCAACAACTATCACAAGTGTTTGAACAAGTCAGGAATGCCCGTCCCTCCAAGCTTTTCCTCTATCAGGACGGACCACGTGGCGAACACGACCTGCCCGGTATAAAAGCATGTCGTGAAGTGACAGATCAGATAGACTGGGATTGCAAAGTCCATCGCATGTATCAGGAGAAGAACTATGGTTGCGACCCATCGGAATACATCTCACAAAAATGGGCTTTTTCTATGGTTGACAAATGTATCGTATTGGAAGATGACGATGTGCCTTCCGTTTCTTTTTTCACATTCTGTAAAGAAATGTTAGACAAATACGAGCAAGACACCCGTATCACCATGATTGCAGGTTTCAATAACGAAGAGATTACTCCGGATGTACCATACGATTATTTCTTTGCCTCCACCTTCTCGATTTGGGGATGGGCCAGTTGGAAAAGGGTCATCGACCAATGGGACGAGCATTATACTTTTCTAGAGGATAAGTTCAATATGCAACAACTGGAGCAGCTCATTAAAGAACGGAAATTCCGCAAAGACTTTATCTACATGTGCCATCGCCATAAAGAAAACAACAAAGCCTATTATGAAACCATCTTCCACGCTTCCATGCTTTTCAACTCGGGACTGGCTATCGTACCTACCCGCAACATGATTAACAATTTGGGAGTCACAGCAGATTCCACCCATTTTGCCGGTTCTGTTCATACACTGCCCAAAGGATACCGCCGCATCTTCACCATGAAACGGTATGAAGTAGAATTTCCTCTCAAGCATCCCCGTTATGTCATTGAGAATGTAGCTTATAAAAAAGCCGTCTACCGCATCATGGGGTGGGGACATCCCTGGATTAAGATAGGACGTTCTTTCGAAGAATTATTTCTGAACCTGCGATACGGCAATTTTTCCATCATTACTAAAGCAATAAAAAACAGAATTAACAAATGGCTGAAAAGAGACCAACACCGGTAAAACCACTCACTATTTATTTTTATCACACCCGGTTAACCCGTGAAAGTTACGAGGAATGGAAAGATTATAAGTTTCCGGGACACATTCTCTACGGACTTCCTTTGCTGGAAAAATATGGCATCCGGTCGGTAATGCATAAATACAAAGCTTTCCCCGGCCGTCTAAGACTGATGCTCTATGCCACTAAAGAGATTCTGTGCTGCAAAGAGCCATACGAAGTACTCTACGGTACATCTTTCCGTGGACTGGAGCTAATTATCCTGCTCAGAGCATTAGGATTCTACCGCAAACCCATCGTCATTTGGCATCACACTGCCTTAAAAACTTCATCCGGAAAAATAAGAGAACATATCTCACGTTTCTTTTATAAAGGCATTGACCATATGTTCCTATTCAGTAAAAAATTGATTAAAGACTCATTAGCGACCGGGAAAGCTCCCGAAGAAAAGCTTCAGCTTATCCATTGGGGACCGGATCTCGCTTTCTATGACCATATTCTACAAGTAATGCCAGATCGGAAACCAGAAGGCTTTATCTCCACCGGGAAAGAAAACCGGGATGTAAACACTATGCTGCAAGCTTTCTGCGCCACCGAACAACAACTGGACTTGTACATCGCCCCCACCAATGGAAGTGTAAACTACCAACAGATTATTGAAAGCTTTTGTCTACCCGATTCTGTACAAGTACACTATACGGACGGTGTCATCCCATACTTATTGGCACAGAAAGTGGCACGAAAAAGCTGTGTTGTCATCTGCTGTATGGATTTTCCTTATACCGTAGGCCTTACCACATTGGTAGAAGCCTTTGCATTAGGCATCCCTGTCATTTGCTCACGTAATCCCAATTTTGAAATGGATATAGACAAAGAAGAAATAGGAATTACCGTAGCCTATAATGACGTGGAAGGCTGGATCAACGCCATTCATCGCATAGCCGACCATCCCGAAGAAGCCCAAAAGATGGGCGCCAACGCCCGAAAGTTGGCAGAAAAACGTTTCAATTTGGAAATCTTTTCCCATGAAATAGCAGAAAGCTTACTGGAAATATCTAAGATGTCCTCTAAAAAACGTACATTTGCATAAACTTTTATGCACATGAGAGTACTTATCATCAATACGTCTGAGCGAATAGGTGGAGCCGCCATTGCAGCCAACCGCCTCATGGAGGCTTTAAAAAACAACGGAATAAAGGCAAAAATGCTTGTACGTGACAAGCAGACCGACCAGATAAGTGTCGTTGAACTAAAGAAATCATGGTGGAAAGTATGGCAATTCATCTGGGAACGTGTCGTTATCTGGCAAGCCAACCACTTCAAGAAACATAACTTGTTTGCCGTTGACATAGCCAATACCGGCACCAATATCACAGTATTGCCCGAATTTACCCAGGCCGACGTCATTCATCTGCACTGGATTAACCAAGGTATGTTGTCACTGACAGATATCCGGCGTATCATCCAATCCGGCAAACCCATCGTTTGGACAATGCATGATATGTGGCCTTTTACCGGTATCTGCCATTATGCAGGAGATTGCGATAAATATGCCACACAATGCCACAACTGTCCGCAACTTTACAAAGGAAGCAGAAAAGACATAGCCTACCGTACTTTCCAGAAAAAGAAAAAACTGTTTGAAGGAGCACAAATCACCTTTGTAGCTTGTAGCCGCTGGTTAGAATCATTGGCTAAGAAAAGTGATCTGATTAAAGGTCAGACCATTACCAATATTCCCAATGCAATCAACACCAACCTGTTCAAACCTCGTGATAAAAAACAGGCCAGAGAAAAATGCCATCTTCCGCAAGACAAGAAGTTATTGCTTTTCGGCTCCGTAAAAATTACAGACAAGAGAAAAGGAATAGACTATCTGGTATCAGCTTGCAAACAAATTGCTTCCTCATATCCTGATTTTAGTAAAGAATTAGGTGTAGTGGTTTTTGGTAACCAAGCCGAACAATACACTTCCCTGTTTCCCTTCCCTATCTATCCGATGAATTATGTCAGCAACGAGAAGGAACTGGTAGATATCTACAATGCAGTCGACTTATACGTCACACCTTCTTTACAAGACAATCTACCCAATACCATCGTAGAAGCAATGGCCTGTGGTATTCCGTGTATAGGGTTCAATGTAGGAGGTATTCCACAAATGATTGACCACCTGCACAACGGTTATGTTGCCGAATATCAGTCTTCCAAGGATCTGGCAAACGGCATTCACTGGGCATTGACCGAAGGAGAATATGAAAGTCTGAGTGAGGAAGCCTGCCGTAAGGCAGTATCCAGTTATTCGGAAAGTACCATTGCCAAGAAATATGTTGAAATCTATAACAAGATTACAGGGAATCATGCATAACCATCATCCTCATCCCAAGTTTTCTATTATTACCGTCACCTACAATGCAGCAAAAGTGTTGGAGGATACTATACAAAGTATTGTTACACAAACTTATAAGAATCTGGAGTATATTATTGTGGACGGGGGATCAACAGATGAAACACTGGATATCATTCACAAATACCAGGAACATATCACCACTGTTATCAGTGAGCCCGACCAAGGTTTATACGATGCCATGAACAAAGGAATAAAATTGGCAACCGGAGATTATCTTTGTTTCTTGAATGCCGGTGATGGCCTGCACGAGGATGATACTTTGCTGCAAATGGTACATTCCATCAATGGAACAGCCCTGCCGGGAGTGCTATATGGAGAAACAGAAATAGTGGACAGTCAAGGGCATTTTTTATACATGCGCCACCTGTCTGCACCCGCAACGCTTACCTGGAAAAGCTTCAAGCAAGGAATGTTGGTTTGCCATCAAGCCTTTTTCGCCCGCCGTGATCTGGTAGAGCCATACGACCTGCAATATCGGTTCTCGGCAGATTTTGACTGGTGTATCCGTATCATGAAGAAAGCGGATGTACTCCATAATACCCATCTTACTCTTATTGATTACCTGAATGAAGGAATGACCACCCGTAACCATAAAGCCTCCTTGAAAGAACGCTTCCGTATTATGAGCCGTCACTATGGATGGGCAAGCACAGTGACACACCACTTATGGTTCGTTCTGCGCCTGCTCTACAAATAATCCGGAAGTCTGACTAATAACGGGACTCAATCAATTTTCCTACGGGCCTTTCTGACCTGCAAGAACAAGAACAAGACCAACACACAGGCCAATACACCCAATGCCACAAAAGCCACCGTTTCCGTAACATGCAGCGATTTCGGGTCGAACTTAAATTCCACTACATGCTTTCCGGCCGGCACATTCATTGCCCGAAGAATATAATCCGCTCTTCCGTGCGGCGCTTCCACACCATCAATATATGCCTGCCAACCGGGATAGTAAATTTCCGAGAAAACCACTGTTCCTCCAGTTTTGGAATTAACCTCATATTTCAAGTCATTAGGTTCGTACGCAGTCAGTTTGATTGTACTCAGTGTATCTGTTTCAGCTGCCGATTTTACCTCCGCACTGAATTTTTTATCTACGACAGCCGTTTTTGCCGGGTCTATCCGATGCAAAGCGTCTATCTCTTCATTGGCATTGTCCACATACTGCACCTCGTTTACAAACCAAGCATTGCCCAGCGTATGAGGATTCCGTATTGGGACGGTCTTTCCACCTTGCAGCGGAAAAATAAAGTAACGGGTATTCAGCATATTCAACACAGGAAATCCGGACGGAGCCACCTTCTGCATATCACCTCCCGCCTCCGAAACAGCCTTGAACACGCCATTCATCTCGGTACTGATATGCTCCTCTATCATTTCCTGATAGCGGCGCAGTTTGGCGGCATGATATCCACCGATGCTCTTATGCCAATAAGAAGTCGTATTTTCATTAAACGTATTGCCGGCTAGGTTCAGCACCCGGAAATCCAACGTTTTATCGGCCAATATTGCCTTATCCGTTTCGGTCGGTTTAAAGGAATTATCCTGTTGTACCTTTTCCACAAACTGGTCATCATACAAATAACGTTTGTTCACACTCCACATATCTGCCAGACAGAGGACAGCCAATGCCAGAATCGTCACCTTCGCTTTCAGCTTGCCCATGCCATATAACCAAAGAACTGCCGTACCTATCATAATAATAAAGAAGCTGCGCCATGCATCCGAAGTAAAGACACTCCGACGGATTTCTTCTAGATTAGCAAGTAACGGAGCCAGCTGATCTGCCGGAATACCCTGCAATGCCTGCATTTCCATGCTTGAAACATACGACGGGAAAAAGAAACCGGGAGCCAATGCAAACAATAAAGCGATACCACCTGTCAATCCCAGACTGATATAAAACGACCGGGCCCGTTCCTTAACCAACTGAGGACGTGCCATTACCTCCTTTAAAGCAAGGACAGCCAACAGAGGTATGGTAAACTCAGCAATGACCAAAATGGAAGAAACCGCACGGAATTTATCGTACATCGGGATATAATCCAAAAAGAAATCAGTGAATCCCATAAAATTCTTTCCCCATGACAGCAGGACAGACAAAACAGTAGCACTCAAAAGCGCCCATTTCATAGGACCTTTCACTATAAACAGTCCAAGAATAAACAGAAACATTACAAACGCCCCCACGTATACAGGACCGGATGTACCGGGTTGCTCGCCCCAATACTGGCCTATCTGGCTATAGATGCTATTATACATAGGATTCGCCTTTTCCATCGCCTTTTCGTTAGCTGCTAAAGGTACGGAAGCGCCACCTTTCACATTAGGAACAAGCAAAGAGAAAGTCTCACCGATACCGTAACTCCACTGAGTGATATAATCTCGTTCCAGACCACTTTTAGTCTGATTATGACTATCCGGTTTCACCAGCTCACTCTTTCCACGCATCGTTTCCTTACTATACTCATACGTATGATATAAGTTGGATAGATTTATGCAAACTCCCAAAATACCGGCCATCAACAACACCCCAGTTGCTTTCAGAAATTGCGGCATTTCCTTCTTCTGCCAAGCATCCACTCCAAACGCAACCGCCATAAAGAGCATGACAAATAGAAAATAATAACTCATCTGCACATGGTTCGACACTATCTGCAAAGCAACAAAAACCGCTGTCAGCAAACCGCCTGACAAGTATTTTCCTCTATAAGCCAATACCATACCGGCTATAGTGGGTGGAATATAGGCCAAGGTTACAAATTTCCAGATGTGTCCGGCAGCTATAATGATGAAAAAATAAGAAGAAAACGCCCACAACACAGCCCCCAATGAAGCCAGCCAGACCGAGAAATCGAATGCACGCAATAATATATAAAAGCCCAACAGCATGACAAATACATACCACACATAATTCGGGAGATACAAATGATACAACTTCTCCACTCCCTTCAGGGTATCCGTAGAATCATAACTGGGTGCCATCTGATAAGTAGGCATACCACCAAAAATCGAATTAGTCCAGCGCGTACGCTCTCCCGTACGTTCCAGATATTCTTTCGCTTCTTCACCAGCACCAATGCCCGCCACAGAGTCATGTTGTGAAAGGATACGCCCTTCTGTCACTGCCGGGAAAAAATAGACGAATGAGATGACAGCAAAGAGGATAATCACTACTATATCAGGTAGTATTCTTTTAAATAAGTTCATAAGTATATCTGTTTATTAACGTTGCAAAGATACGATATACTCTGATAAAATGCGTACATTTGCAGCCATAAATAAAGTTGAATTATGAAAATAGGAATTATAACAGCCATGAGTTCCGAGCAGAAACAAGTAACGCAACTGCTCGAAAACAAGAAAGAATACACCGAAGGTCCTTTCCAATATACTGAAGGCAGCATTAGAAATAATACCATTATCCTGATGAAATGCGGAATAGGTAAAGTGAACGCTGCTGCCGGTACTGTAGAACTGATCCGTACCTTCCAGCCCGACTGTGTCATCAGCACCGGTGTAGCAGGAGGTATAGACAGCTGCCTGAAAATAATGGATGTTGTGGTGAGCCGACAAATTGTATATCATGATGTATGGTGTGGAGAAGGCAATGTGTATGGACAGATACAAGGACTTCCCGCCCGATTCGAAGGTAATGCTACATTGTTTGATTGCGCCATGTCACTGGATACTCCGACCGCCATTCATGGAGGCCTGATATGCAGTGGAGACAAATTTATCACCGACCGTTCCGAACTTAACGACATTAAAGAAAAGTTCCACGAAGGGCTGGCAGTAGATATGGAATCGGGAGCCATCGCCCAAATCTGTTATATATATAAGGTACCGTTCATCAGTTTCCGTATCATCAGCGATACACCGGGAGCCGACAACCATTGGGAACAATACACAAATTTTTGGGAGACTATAGCCGACCGTTCCTTCGAGGTCACTCATACCTTCCTTTCCTCATTACCAGCTAATTTATAAAAACGAATAATATGAAAACAATACCCAGTTTTACCATTGATCATATCCGCTTGCTTCGCGGTATCTATGTATCCAGAAAAGACGAAATGGGCAGTGAAACGGTCACCACCTTTGACATCCGCATGAAAGAACCTAACCGGGAACCTGCTTTGGGACAAGGAGCCTTGCATACTATAGAGCATCTAGCTGCCACCTACCTACGTAACCACCCTATATGGTCTGACAAAATTGTCTACTGGGGACCGATGGGATGCCTCACTGGCAACTACCTGTTGATGAAAGGCGATTTAAAATCAGAAGATATTGTAGAACTGATGCAGGAAACGTTCCGCTTTATAGCCAATTTTGAAGGCGAAGTTCCGGGAGCCGCCCCTAAAGATTGCGGTAACTACTTGCTTCATGACCTGCCTATGGCCAAATGGGAGTCGGCCAAATATCTGCATGAAGTATTGGAACACATGACAAAAGATAATCTGTATTATCCTACTAAAGAGTAATTCTCTACAACAGAACAGTAGAAACGTAATAACAGAAAATAGAAAAGCCGCTCTCTGAAAAGAAAGCGGCTTTTCTTTAAGTCCTTTTCAATAAAGATTGAATTACTTACGTAATCCTAATGCTTTAACAATAGCACGATATCTTTCGATATCACGATTCTTCAGGTAGTTCAACAACGCACGGCGTTTACCTACCAAAGTTGTCAAAGCTCTTTCAGTGCTATAATCTTTTCTGTTGAGCTTCAGGTGCTCAGTCAGGTGAGAAATACGGTATGAAAACAAAGCTATCTGCGCTTCAGCTGAGCCAGTATCAGTGTTAGACTTTCCGTACTTTTCAAAGATTTCTTGTTTTTTAGCTGCATCTAAATACATAATTCTTAGATTTTTTGATATATAAAATTTTCATTTAGCGGGTGCAAAGATAGACATTATCTTTTATATCACAATGAATTAGAGCGATTTATTTTTTAAATAATCTTCTATCTCTTTTACTGTCGCATCTTTCAGCAACACCTTTTTGTCCTTATCCAACAGATAAAGAGCAGGCATCGCTTTCAAATCATAGCATTCTTCGGTCAGTACCGTCAATTCTTTATCATAGCTGTTGATCCATCCATCAGGAATTTCATTCTGGTGTTTCGTCCATACTTCACGGTCTTCATCGGGATAGAAAGCAAGAATTTTCACTTGTTTCATGATGTGGGGACTGTTCAATACAGCAGAGGTCTTCATTGTCGCCAGTGTTTCGGCACAACCATGACAATCCGGATTATAGAATAACAATAAAGTGTAAGGAGTGCAGATATCACGCATACGTTTCTGCATTCCCGAAGGCAAGGTATAAATAAAATCAGCGGCAATACTGCCCACCTTGTTCATACCAATCAATTTCAAATCATGTTGGGCACGGCTCCGAGCAGCCTCATCGGTCAGCGAAGAAGCAGACAGGAAACGGCAGACAGGCTCATAAAGCTCCTCATTCCGAAGGGGAGAATTCGGATCAAACAAGTATCTGCGGAAAATTTCCACAAAATAACCAAACATTTTTTTCTCCTGCGAAGCCTGCTGCATAATCCGGATTAAACAACTGTCCGACAGGGAAGATGGCACACGGTTCAATAAGTCCATGTAATCTACCAAAGCTTGTTCTGTGATATCCGGTACATGAATATAAGCGGTATCCTTAAAATTAAAATGATCCCAGTAATGCTGTACCATAAAGTTCAGCCGGTCTTCCGGGGATTGCAACATAATAGGGACCTCCGGCAAAGTGAAAGTCAACGATTTATTATCATCATTCACAGATAGAGATTTTTGTTTTTTGCCATCACAAGCGATAAGCAAAAAACAGCACAAGACTCCGATCCATATATCAGTTTTTCTCATACGCTTTTAATTAGGCATTGCACCTTTTACAAAAGTAGAAGGAATTCTCTGAAAAGCCAAATTACTTCGAAATTACTTTACTCAGCCAGCCACTCATGAAATCCATTGTGAGGGGTATAATGTAATACATATTCCGTTTTGCTGTAGCTGATAATATTTTCGTGCGAAATCCGGCTTACATCCACTTCTGCTTTTGCCAGCCACAAAGTATCCTCCATGACATAACACCCTAAGGACACTCTCAGCATCATCTGGCTCAGGTAGAAAGCAGACTGTTCATAAGCATACCACTTTCCATCCTGTTCCCAATAGATATATATCAAGTCGGAATTGCTCAGCTCCCTTTCTAATATGGTCACTACCTCTCACATAGGAGTTGGCGGTAATCGTTTTTAATCAATATCATCTCAGTGTCTGAACACAGGGCAACAAACCACGGACCGTTCAGCAGTTTGTTCAGGTCTACTTCTACCTTGTCTAACATAACACCGTAGAAAAAACATGCCTCTTTCAGTTTCAAGGCCGCCTCACTAAGTTTGCTTAAGGATTTGGCGGAACGATGGTAAGCATACCAGCGCCCTTCCTCTTCATACAGATAAACTTCCGATTTACTACATGATTCTTTGTCCATTATTTCCAGTAGGTTGTTCATACTATTTAACATCTTTTACACAACGAACTTTTAGATCAGCATCAGTAGCATGGACAGTTACATTGGTTCCTTGGAACCAAAAACCATAAGAAGACCTATAAGCACCATTTGCTTTACTTCCTGAATAGTCCGTGCGGCAGGTAACATAACCACTCAACAGATTGTTTGCGCTCATCAGACCCAGTTCTTTCTGATTAGGCATTCGCCAAATTCCTTTATCAGTTTTTCCGCTATCCTCATAATAGTATTTACAAGGATCATATTCCGGTCTTTTCTTATTCTTAATCGTATAATAATTATTATTCCATCCACCATCCACCATCTTTTGTTTTAGATAGTCTTTAGACACTTGTATCCGTGAAGACAATCCATTGATTTCATCACGCTCCAAATGGATATCTATAGTTTCTGTAGTCCCTTTGGTTGCAGTCAAACCTGTCAATGTAAATATATTGTCACTATACTGATAGAATTTATTCGCTTCGTACAGTCCGTCGTCTGATGCCAACGTACGCACACAGCGAACCAAATTCGCATGTTGCCAACCGGTATTAACCTCTTTATTACTTGTGGACAACCCTTCTTCAGCCCAAAAAATGCTATTGGTACCGGTAGAAGCCGTGAAATAGTGATATTTAGCATTCTCTTTGTCATTATCATTGAGCGTGCTCATTTTAGCCCTAAACAAGCGGGCGTCCGGGTCAACGCTATTCAATGCACCCTCGCCATACCACAATCCGCGATACTGATCAACAGAGGCCATATACCATTTTACCTCATTAGCTTCAATCGTGCCGTTTCCATTCAAATCCCGGTTACGGCTCATACATGCCCGTATCGCCTGTTGGTACATGGGTTGCCTCCCGTCTGCCGGTACAATCATATTAGTGTCCGGATACCATGATTTTTCCTTGTTGCTTTGTACGGCACTGTTACGGGCATTCCAAGCATTAGGATTCTTGTGCTCACCCAAATTATTCTTATTCAAATAATAAGCAGTAGACAATTCTTCCTCGGTTATATTCTCCGTTCCATAAGGATAACCATTGAAACCGAAATGATAGAACGTAGTAATGGAACGCTGAGAAAGACTGTAACGCACTTTTGCATAAAGACTCTTCCTGTCCGTGCTCACCGACAACTGATTGGCAATAAGTATGGTACGAGGCGCACAATTGGAATAGACAGTCCATGATTTCCCTTTATAATAGTTTTCGTCCACGAAACAGGTGTAATAAGCGTATCCATCATTTGAGAATACTTCATCTTGATTGCTATCCGCATTTTCGTATAATGCCTTCAACATAAAGAACACATTAACCCAAGATGCGCCATATTTATTTGCATACTCATTATTGTCACCCGGATATTTGGCAACGGTGGTTAAACTCTGTCCTGAAATTCTGTTTTTAGAAACATTGCGTACAAAACGCAGCCATCCATAATCATCCTCTCCATTAAAAAGGCTCTGCCCGCTTATCGGACGGATTGTTCCTCCATCAAACGTAGCCAATTGTACATCACCTTCGGCATTAAAGATTCCCCCATCGGTAACATACAAATTCTCCGTATAACCGAAAGGTGTTGAGATTCTTACTATATATCCTTTTCCCGCCTCTTTCAGCGTCTTTATATTTTCCCGAGAGAATGTCAGCACTCTGGCCTCATAATGAGCGTCCAAATCAAAAGACTCTCCTCCTTCACTGTCAATCACCAATCCTTCCACATAGGGGTTGTCTCCCTCGACTTCCGCTTCCACTTTGATATCCTCGACACCGTTTACTTTCACCTTATATTTATAAGAGTAATTCCGGCGTATATTGAAGTCTTCAAGACTTCCGGTATTACTGAAGTTGCCAAAATGGATAGTATACGAAACCTCCCCGATAGTGGTGCCTTTCTTATAATTTCCACGAATCACGATATAGGAAGAATTATCCGGTGCATTATCGAACGATTTCACGTCATCCGTATAGGTATTCGTTTCACGATCCTTCCACATCTTTATCTCACCTCCCCGATAGGAACGGATATTCTCGGGAAGATAAAAAGTTAACGTTTCCCCGGCCATACCAGAATAAGATGACTCGACATCTGCGGTAGTAGCGTCAGCTGTACCATTCACCAACTTTCCACCGACAGCCACATTATGCAATTCATACGTACTGGGAGTGAAAGTTACTCCGTTACCGGCCTCAATGGTAAATGTATTCTTCGCCAATATTCTGTACAGTCTTATAACGTTGCTTTCGCTTATAACACCGGCTCCATTGGTTCCGGCAGTAATTGTAACAGCCTTGCCCCCATTCAGATAACCGGACATCATGAACTGTCCGTCGGTAGGATTAGGGGAAATAATGTGGCTGGCATTACCATACTGGCGTTTAAAGTCTATTGCAAGGAACTCGTCTCTTGTCAATGAGGAACCTGCCACATCCGCTTCATCAATTCCCGTCAATTTATTTTTGTCTGCGTCATCCAAGTAATAAATTGTACTGTTCAAGTTGGCAAGAGCATAGATATACGCTTCACCGGTTATTGCCTTTACAGTAACGGTTTCCGGTCCGGGAGTCGGTATAGGACTCGACTCTGTAGCCACCAGCTTTTTATATCCTGTCAGTTCTCCTGCCGCATTAAACACATAAAAGTGTAAATCATTCAACCTGTTTTCAGCAGTACTGGCGCGCGAAACAATCACTTCCTGATTGGTCTGCAACTGACAATTCAACTGCAAAATCACCTCTTTATTCTCTTCACCGGCAGAGTAAGCTATTTCCTCTTCCGAGCAAGCCCCCACGCCTATCAGTAACGAAAGGCAAAGCGCCATATATTTCAGTTTATTTTTCATATATAGTATCCTCCACAGATTATTTTCTTACATCACCGCCACCGTCACCAAAATCCAATTCGCCATTACCAACCTCTGTCCAATCCATTACTTGATATTGAAGTTCTGCATCTATCTCGATCGTACTCAGTTTAATATTGAACAGGTATGAATGGTTACGGATTACATCAAATATATCTCCATCTCCATTCGTCCGGAATTTAATAGTTCCCACTTTGGTTTTGTTATGATAGGTATAATGAACCGTCAATGAAATTTCATTCCCACCTGTAGTATTCACCTTTTCCGGCAGATAAATTTCATTTTCATATGCTGTCGTCACCTGCAAGCCGTCATAAGTAATAGTCTGATTCTGTGCTCCAGCAGGAATAGAAGGATATATATATTGAACCGTTTCCACCGGATTTGGAGTTTCCGTTGAAACACAATAGCCTTTGTCGTTGGCATTGTTCACTATTATCTTTGTGATAGTGAATCCTTGATATCCATCCTGCATATTCACCCAAATGCCCACCTTTGCTACAGCACGATAAAGGTTGCAAGCCAAGTCCACTCCCGTACCGGGTACAGCTGTCAAATTGCTGCTTCCCCACATCGGGATAGCTCTTTCTGCAAGTTTCCAAGGTATCGTAGATCCACCATAATGATAAACCAATTCTTTATAAACTTTGGCGATATTACTTCCTTTCTTTGTTTCCAGAAAATTACGTATAGCCGCTCCGGTCGTATAAGACGCTATCTTATTGTCTTTCAAGTTAGCCAGAACAACCAGTTTCACTTGTTCGCCACCGACCGTTCTCAACATGGTTCCTTCCAGCTGACGAGTATAATAGTTGTCACCTTCAACAGGATTGCCTAGTTTCAAATCCTGTACTTGATACAAAAAGTTATCATTTGCATCAACGACCAATACATATACATCATCCGCAGTCATGGCACTTTGTTCCACTGTGGTATAATCTAAATCACCTGGTTCGCTTGCGGCCCGTCCGCCGAAATTGGAGAATGCCAGTGTAAGGCGTACCGGTACCTTCCCGCCATCCGTAGCCTTTGCCACCTCCTCGTCCTTTGCACACGACGATAGGTACAAGCCGCAGAGCACCGCCATTAGTATATATGATAACCATCTTTTCATAGATTCTATTTTTTGTTCGTTGTTACATATCCATCTCGTTGAAGCGTACCACCCAGTCATTGATAATGATGCTGGTGTTAATCCACTTCATGTTCTCGTCCAGGAAGAAAGTCATGTTGTATTCGTCCTGACGATCCAGATATTCCTGCTGGGTCATGTCGTGACCTTCGGCCTCGGTGAGCAATAGGTATTTTACCAAGGGGATGGAGAGTACGGTCTCGCCCGTATCCTTGTTGGTGATGGACAGGCGCGGATTTTGATCCACCATCAGTCGGCCTACGGTAATCTGGGCAATGGCCACGCTGATATTGCTATCCTCAGTATCGCCCTCGGCACGTGCGCCTTTTGTGTCCATGTCCGTGCTTCCTTGAACGCGGTAATAGGGATAATATGTTAATGTTTCGTCTTTCAACAGCTTGTTGTCATAGTTCATCAGGCCGTTGTCGTCCGTAATCGTGAATTCAAAGTTATCGACATCTACAGTCACTCCGTCCATTTGCTGGAGAATGATGCGGATGCTGTTGGTATTCTTCACCAACGGCACTGTCACCACCTGCGAGGTGGCAGCCCTGGAAAAGGATTGCTTGGTCACTTCGCCGTGCCACAACGAAGAAAGCTTGCTGTTAACGATAGCCGTTCCGTCTTCCGCACGGCTGTACATTCTGTCCATCTTGCATTGCAGCTCGTCCATCGAGGATTCCCCCGCGGTAACCAAAGGTACCGAGAATGAAGCTTCGTTATTCAAGCCCGCCCAAGTGATAAGATGATAGTCACCTGGTTCCAAATCTACTTTCATGGTATATCCGTCTTCACCCAAAACGTCACCTTCTTCCATCTTCTGATACACCAATTTGCCGTTATCGTCAAAAGCATAAAGCGTAACAGTCCCCACCTCGCGTGAGAAAGCATCGGCATACTTCATGTTATAATCATATTTGAACTTCACTCTGTACTCTACAGAGCAATCCACATCTTCTTCATCGAGTATGCTGCCGCACGACACAATGGCACTTCCCAATGTCATCGCCATCATTAGGCTGAAAGAGAGTTGTTGGGCGAATGTTTTTACTGTTTTCATGCTTTTGTTTTTTTAATGTTAGAATATTAAAGAGAATAGCAGGGAGAGGAGGAACACTCCTCTCCTGCTTATATAATAGGGTTATTAATTAGAAATTAACAGTGTTAAAGCGTACAATCCAAGGAGCTATTGTAGTTGTCAGTTTCAAGTATGCACTTTCATCGTCTATTGTTCCACCATCTTCCGGTATAATTGTCGAGCTGCCGATTTCCTTGAAAGTTCCAATCTTCAATGAATAGATGTTGTTACGCATGATAGCATATTGCATATTGTTTTCGTTTCCTTTGAAATGTTCGATAGGTGCGTAGTAATAACAATATCCATCTGTATAAGTTACCAAATTCTCAGCCTTATAAGCCGGGTAAACAGATTTCAAAGCATCCATTGAACGGAAATACTGATTGGCATATTTATATATGGTACCTACATTAGTACCCTCATTATCCAAGATTTCGCCACGGAATACAATACCTGTTACCACGCCTTTTTGCTGGTGATCCTTTGTTACTGAATTTTCAAGGCAATAAGTCAGGAATGCATCGTTAGATTGTGCAATTTCACCAATTTCAACATCACTTGACTTAGGAAGGTCCTTCAAGAAAGCATTGTTATAAATATCCTGTGAAGTCTGTAATTCACCTACTGTATTGAAGAAATAATCTGTAGCTGTTTTATCTCCATCAGCCCACAATCCGTCTGTTAGTGTCACGCTATTCTTGTCCACTGACTTAGGATCTACCAAATAATCACTATTAGTCAATGTACCAAATGGAGAGATGGTACTCCAATCACTGGTCTTATGTCTTACCGCATAAACGGTTTTTGACAAGTTCACCATAGCATATTTATCCAAATACACAGTCCATGTCTCCTCTGCTGTTGTAGAAGTTCCTTTTTCATAATGGAAAGCACCCGTTCTATCTGTTGCTACAAATACAGGAGCTTCTATTGAAGTCGTTGTTTCATTCTGTTTAACATTACCTTTATATTTATTATCAAGAGTTGACTCCAACTGATATCTGCCCGTTTCGTTTCCACCATTTAGCAAAACCCAAATTTCTGCATTATCAGCGTCAAGTAAAGCCTTGTTCAATTTAGTGATATAAATGTAGCTGGTTTTATCAGCTGTTGTTGTTTTCAACCATCCGTCAGTGGTTACCGTAGGGATAGTGGTTACTTTAACCTTTACATTATATTTATTGTCATTATTGTTCGGTGTAAATGTTATCTTGGAAACCACACGCTCCACTCTTATGGCTTGAATGATAGGTTGTGTAGGGTCCTGACTTGTGATATTTACCATTGCCGCTTCACTATTAGCCATCATAAAATGATCTCTTGCCGATGCACCTTTCGTAACAACATCAACAGATGCGTCGTTAGAGCTTCCTGCGGTAATAGAATAATTTGTAACATACTCATATACACCAGCAGCTGTTGCACTTGTTTCTTTTGCCTTATTTGCTATATCTGCACAAGGATTCAAAATAACCAATACATTATAACTACCTGTTTGGTTCAATTGGAAGCTAGGTTCGTAAACGCCACTCGTTACAGTTATATTATCAGCATACTCCACTAATCCTGTCGCTGTATTTCCCTGAACCGGGCTAATGATAATGACAGCATCTTTAATACTACCTTCCGAGGGTGTTCCATTTTCCACATCATCTCCTGTTTCAGCATCGGCAGCACGTCCTGAACCTGTAGAAGTAGAGATACTTAATGTAAGGTTAGCTTTCACCTTTTCTGGTTGTTCAATATTGTTGTTTTCTACAATATCATCGTTTGTACATGCTACCAAAGCGGCGCAAGCAAACATTCCTAATAATAAACCCTTAATCTTCATAATCTTAAGTTTTTCAGTTTATAAATTCTTTATTTTTGTAATTTCTATTCTTGTTCATTGATATTGCAAAGGTAAAGGCCTTTTAAGGTTAGTCTTAATTGGTGTTTTCGGCAAAATAGATTGGCATCTTTGACAAAATGACTTTTGGAGTCTTTTTGAAGGGCATTTTCTTCATCCATGAATGAAACGCCCTATACTTTGCAAGAATCGCCACTTATATTTTTCGTAGCGATAAACAAAAAATACGCCGCCATATATGTTTGTATTTTTCAATTTGTTAAATTGTTCAATATTCATCCTTTTGTCTAACTGAACTTCCTGTTACGCTTCCCCCTTTTGATACTCCTTCTGAAGTTGGTGAAGTGCATTTCATTCAAACTCCTTATTTATCTGGTACTTTCTTTCCGTACCGGATAGTCATGGAATATAGCGGATTCAGAGATTGCGGACAAGTGGGAGAAAATACTAAGAAATTCAGCTTCACGGCTACTACACTACGCCAGATTCAATCCGCACCTACAGTAGAGGTTCTTCAAAGAGATTGGTTCAAATCCAGCAATGAGGTGTTTCCTTAAGGAGTCGTTCACAATTATTTCACCTAATATTCCGGTCTGAATTCCACTCATAATGCAGTTCCAAAAAGTAAGTGCAGTTCATGAAGCAAGTAAGTGGCCTTACTTTTTTTCTATAATATGGGTAACTGTCCGGATGAAAAAATAATAAAGATATTTGCGAGTATCTACTTATCAGGTTTAATAAATAGCTATAGCCATAAAATTCAAAATCCGGGAATAGACTCTACTACCCCGGATTTTACCTTGCGCTTTTCACAAAGAACAAGTTTCTTCTAACATCTTTTATTGTACTGTTTGTCTATATGTCTTATTTTCCAAAGATTGCATCATCTTTACGTTTATTGACCATTTCTTCCAAATTGGCACCGGCTTCAACAGAACCTTTGGCCTGCGCCTGTTTGAAATAACTTTCGGCAGAGTCGAGATCCCCTTGCAACAGTTTCAGCACGCCTCTGTTGTTCAGCGTCGCACTCGCTTGTGCATCAGCCTTATCCAAATAACGGACTGACTGTTGCAAGTCACCTCGTTGGAGTTCGATAGCGGCAGCGTTTATATTCGCTGTTGGGTCATCAGGGAACATGCGCACTGCCACATCGAACACTTCGTTAAACTCGTTGCTTCCCTTTTCGTATGTCTGAGCAACCAAGAACATTTCCTGCAAGCTCAACTGCTGGGGACGGGTTCTTATAATCTGTTTCGCTTCCTCTACATTGAATCCGCGTACTACATAACGCACTGTGTAATCAGAGTGACGCAAAGCCGGATAGCAATCTTGTAATAACGTGGCATATACTTTTCCACCATCCAAGGCTTTAATGCATCCCTCCTTCACATCATAATCGTTTTCATTCTTATCTATTATAGACAAAATTTCATCTTTCAGCGGTAAAGCATTCTTTGTGACATATTCACGCAATCCAGCCCAGTCTTCGGGCACAGAATTCACTTTGAACAGATCTGCTTTAAAACCATACTCGCTCATTACATAGTTCTTTAACGCTTCAGCACGACCTTGCGCCAGACGCGCATTAGCCGCATATCTGCCCTCAGGAGAGGCATAACCCACGATATCTATTTCAGTAATGGTAGTATTGGCATCATTCTTCACCACATCCACTGTACGCTTGATAGCTGCCAGTTCAGAGGGATTACGACGATAATCAGGATAAATCCTGGTCTGGTTTACCGGAAAATCCAAATAAGCACGGCCTTCTTCAGCACGATTCTTCACAGCCTCGACAGCAGGAGAAACAAATGCCACAGCAGGTTTCACCACATAACGCTCCAAATTGGCACGGGTCACAAAGGCGCTGCTTTCTTCTTTTTGGCAATTGGCACAACCACGGACATCAGCCAACAGTTCCAGTTCAGCACCATTCATCCATTTCTCGTATGGAATACGGGCTGAATAATTTACAGTCTGTTCCGTTCCATTCTTACGACGAAGAATGGTATATGCATCCGACGGAATACTGCGTTCACGCTGTTGCACGATGGAACGGATACGCCCATATACCCAAATAGCAGGCAAAATCCTGTTATAACTGTTATCCTGTGTCTTCAAAACCGGAGTCAGAGTTGCCACACAGTTGGAAGAAAGCTCCATTGCAGTCGGCAACGTGATATCCATTCCTATCATCACCTGTCCATTATCACTAATCAGGATTGACTGGTTGCTGACTTGTACCTGACCACCTGATAATGTCTGTGCACCTACCGGAATAGTCGGAATCAATAATATAAGAAGTATATAACATATAAGTTTCATAATCCGTAATTTTTAGAATATATAAATAAGATTCAGAGCAGCCTTAGTAGGACCCCAATAATTCTTGTTGGATTTCTCCAACATATCTCCACATTCTTCACACTCATATTTCTTATAACGCACATAAGCATAACCCAAGCCGATGGTGGCGCCCAGATTCCAATGACGTCCCAGCACAAACTGATAACCGTAACTGACACCGCCACCATAAAAATGTCCCTTATAACGGAAGTCTTTCAAATCATCGAAAGGAGAAAACGGCAAATCAATACCGGTAGTATTGTATGCTCCTCCCATTAAATGGAAACCGAAGAAATGACCATTGAACTTATCACAAAGCCAATAGCGCAACTCAGGCTGTACCATCACCAGTTTCAGCATTTTATTATCGCTGTATTTCCAGGGATTATAATAAAACGGAATATCCACTGTAAGCTTCTTACTCAACCCTACTTCCACTCCTAAGTTTGGTATGGCGACAGCATCCATCGCCACATTAGTTTTAACAGCCATCTGTCCATACATAAATAAGGAAGAAGCCAACAGACACACCCATGAAAATAAAAATCTTCGTATTACCATATTCTATTCTTTCTAGCTAAGTTATTGTTTACTTCACAAAGGTAAAGGCTATTTTTTTAACAGGATATTGGCAAATTAATCTTTATTAAGAGGTAGTTTCAGCAAAATGCAAAATGAACAAAAAACAATCCTAGTTCCTATTTTCGTCAAAAATAGAACATACATTCAATGAGAAACATTCCAACTATCAAATGGAACACCAACGGAGTTTTCTCCATTCATAGGTGAAACTCCTTTCATCATGATAGAAACGCCCCTTATATAGCCAAACACCCCCTTCTTTCCAACATAGCAGGCATTTTCATCAAAAAGAGGGTGTTTTCATCAAAAAAGCTTGAAAATAATTTGGATACATAAAAGGAATACCTATTTTTGTATCGGATGATAATGGGTCAATCATTCAAATAATCAAAAAACAATAAAAAATTATAGTTCTATGAAGGCAATGCATTTAATAATTGCCATGCTCGTCATGATGAGTTTGGCATCCTGCTCTGCAGATGGTAATGACCCCGTTGAAAACTCTGTTTCAACGTATCTCCTAGAAAAAACGTATGGAGCCAGAAGCGTTACATACAAAGAAAATAATTCTGACAAGTTAAAATTAAGTGAATTACCGGCTATCAGTCTTTCTGAGGCCGACCATATTCTATCTGTCCTACGAAAACATACTGATGCTCAAGAAGAACTTGATATTCGAACTGCTACCAAAGGAGAACAAACATGGCTGAGAATTGTAATGAAGCAAACAATAGATCATAAATATGCTTTCACTATCCAGCTGAATATGAACTGTTACAGTGACGGAAGCTTGTACTATGGCGGATATCAGGCGGAATGTTCTTCTTCTTTGATAAAATGGTATCTTAAAGGTTTTAGCCTGGCTACCGATAATGCCACAAAAAATTATAAATTCGAATCCCAAAGCTATATTTATATGAAAGTAATAGATAACGGAATCAAATATATGCAGATTCCTGTCACTATAAAAGGCAACTATAATCCCCGAAACCATGATGCTGCATTTTCCTACAATTTATGATATATAATGCAATAATCACTTTATAATATATACCATCATTCCCCCCTTGTTTCTAGCTTAGCCTACATACCTTAAAAAAAGCAAGAGACAAGGGGTGCACTTCATTCAAATACAATCGTCTAATAATCAAGGAAAAACAAAACAGTATGAATGAAATACCTACCATCCTTTATTTCCACCGAACCTGTTGATACTAAAAACAGAATATATTCTTATGATTTTTAGTTGGTTATGAAAATATAGTTTGCTATATTTGTAGGAATTCCTAAAATAGATTAAGGAATAATATCAGGCAGATTGTACGTGACCAATTTGATTACAGGGGAATAAAAGTGAAACAATTTATTATAATGAAATCTTTAATAATCACCTTATTATGTAGTTTTTGTCTATCAACTACTAATGCCCAAAGTTATTTCCGCCAGTGTGGTATCCAACTACTTACCAAACAAAACGGATTGAGCAACAATACATTGACTGGAATCTATCAGGATAAAGCCGGCTTTTTATGGTTAGGAACCGATGTTGGACTGAGCCGCTATGACGGAATACATTTTCATAATTACAATTTGATTGATAAAGAGCCACGTGCCTTAGCTCATTTATATGAAACATCAAACAATCTGCTATGGTCCCATATCGCCAATTTAAACCAAATAGCATGTTTTGACAAGATGCGTGGAATCTATATGCCACTTATCTCACCTACCCCTGAGGTATTGAAAGATATACAGGATATATGTGTACTGCAAGACAAATTATATGCCTTGACCTCCAATGTCATAGTAGAGTTAAAGATGGAGAAAAATGCAGATGAAATAAGACTGACCGCCCAACCGCTTATAGATATAAAAACAAAAGTCCTAAAACTTTATAATAACGAAGATATTTTATGCGCACTGACAGTAGAGAATCAAATCTTACTTTATAACGTTTCCGATAAAAGTAGCGAGCATATAAATGGAACCGATCTAGGTATTGTGAAAGCCGACAACATTGAAAAAATACATATATATAATAATAATGTGTGGATCTGTGACCAAACCGAAGGAATCATCTGTTATAATACAAACACTAAAACATCCCGCACACTGAATGACAACAGCCAGTCATCCTTCATTCAAAAAGATATACGCGATATTATCCAGATAGATAAAACCACATTCATTATAGCCACATGGAGTTCACTGTCAGCCATAAGATTTGAAACGGACAACTACCTCCAGTCGCCATTCCACATTATAGACCTGACCCAACATGATTCTTACTATACCCCTATCCTCAAAAACAGAATTACCGACATCCATTTTGACAAATCCAACAATGTGCTTTGGGTAGGAACTTTCGGCAGAGGATTACTGAAACTGAATCTCAAAGGAAACGATATCAACCGTATCCTGTTGAACGATGAAATAAGATATGTGAATGGTATAGCACAAGATGCCGATGGATACATCTGGCTGGTCACCGAAAAAGATGGCATATATAAAAGTATAGAAAATAAGATCTTCCCCAATCTGCGCTTTTCCTTATGGGAGAAAAGTAACAAGAATAATCATTATTGCCTGCACAAAGATCGAAATGGAGGACTATGGTTCGGCGATAACAAAGAAAACATTCTTTGGGTAAATCCTACTACCGGTGAAACAGTGATTCACCAACTACCCCCCGAAACAGCAGACTCTGCTGTAACTGCTGCTATCTTGAAACTATATCTAAACTCACAAAACCATTTATGGATTGCCACCGAAAAAGGAATAATGGTCTATAACCATCAGACACACGAATGTATAGCAGCACAACCTTATACGAAAGAATTCAAAAAAATAACCGCTATATGCGAAGATGGAGATGGAACCATGTGGCTGGGTACTGAAAAAGGGATACACCGTGCCAACTGTAAAGGGAAACAAATAAAATTCACTGGTGGTTATGAAAAGGAAAGAAACCTGACACCCGGAAAAGTATTAGCACTTTATCTGAACAACTATAACCAACTGCTTATCTCGTACACTGATAAAATTATCCAAATAGACGGAAAAGAGAAAACCGTATCCTCTACCATGATCTTGCAAAAGGACTTGCCTAACGGACACATAAGCTGTATGATAGATGATAAGAACGGAAATACCTGGCTAGGAAGCAATGCTGGTTTTATCACACTAAATAACAAGAACAATGCATCATATGCCTATGCATTACCGGAGAGTTATTACGATGTATGTCGGCTGAATGACGGGAAATTACTATGGGCGAACTCTACAGGGTTGCTCTATTTTGAACCGCGCACTTTAAAAGAAAGTTCAAGTAACCGCCAATTCCATATCTCCGATATAGATATTAATTACAATAAAGTAGAAATAGGAGAAAAAATAAACGGACAAGTCATCCTAGACATACCTGCGTACCTGATAGAACATTTATCTTTAGACTACAATAACAACAACTTGATTCTCTATCTAAGTGATTTGAAATACGGAACCTCGCCCAACACAGTGAAATATCGCCTGTTACCCACAGAAGAAAAATGGAATACGAATTATGACGATCATATAAAACTCAGCAATATCACTCCTGGGAAATATGTGCTGGAAATACGCTCGTCTTATCCGTTGGAAGAAAATGAACAAATAACCCGGTTATCCATCAATGTAAATAGATATTGGGCTGCAACCGGATGGGCCATCGCCGCATACATCCTGACTATTATCATTATTTCCTTGTTTACATGGATGTACTTTAACCGGAAATTACAGAAACGGCAAGTTTACAAAGCCAAAGAAGTGAAACTGAAAGAAAAGCTGGAAGAAGAAACAGAAATAAGAAAAGAAGAAGAGAAAAACCACCAATTGCGTGACCAAATCAGATATATGTTGGCACAGGAATTACGCACTCCGTTATCACTCATCACTGCTCCGTTAAAAGAAATGATTACTAATACGACCTTCCCGGAATCATTCCTGCAAAAAGCTAAAATGGCCTATCGGAATTCAATCAGCCTGCAAGACATTTGTAACCAGCTATTGAATATTCATCAGCAAGAAAGTTACAGTCTTAAATTGAATGTGGCCCCCTATCCCGCCAGCGTGATAGCCGACACTGTAGTTCGTGCCTCTCACGAGCTACTGAACGTCAGTCCCATTAACCTGCATTATGACAAAGACAACAAAATAAATACAGAAATATGGATTGACCGGAAAAAGATAACCTTTATTCTAAGTAATATATTATCCAATGCATATCGGCATATCTCGTATTCCGGTTCCATCCGTTTTACTGTAAACACCAGTATTATCAACGGAAAGGATTTCTGCCTTTTTACTATAGAGGATGACGGGAAAGAAATGATAGAAGAGTCCTCTGTTATCTTCCTTGGATCGGATAATTACAACCCTCCAAGCAACCGGCTACACCCCGAATTAGGCATTGAAATTATGAAAACGACAGTACTCGCCCACCACGGTGATATCCAGATCACTCAAGAAAAAAACAAAGGAACCCGAGTTGTCCTTTATATCCCTCTAGGTAAGCAACATTTGAAAAATGATGAAAACGTATGTTTCATCGAACCCGAAACAATAGCGGAAGATCCAAATAAAGCAATGATTACCGCAGAGGATAAGAGACAACAGGAAATAGCAAACAGCATAACTGCCAAACCTATTGACAACCCCGAAACCAAATACAAACTACTGGTTGTTGAAGACCATGCAGATATCCGCCTCTATCTGAAAGTATTATTCTCTGCTACCTATAATATTATTATGGCGGAAAATGGGGAAGAAGGAGTAAGAATAGCGCGTAAAGAAATACCGGATCTTGTAATAACGGATGTCATGATGCCTATCATGAACGGTTTTGAATGTTGCCGTATCCTAAAAGAAGATCTAAAAACTTGCCATATCCCTATTATTCTACTGACAGCTTTGACAGATGACGAAAATATAGTGAAAGGAATAGAATTAGGAGCTGATGACTATATTCTGAAGCCGTTCAATCCGGAGATTCTCCGCACCAAAGTAAAACGTTTAATAAAAAGCCGGACTGAACTGAAACAGATTTATACCAAACTACTAATGCCTTCCATCACCGTCAACGGCTCGCAAGAAGAAAATACGGAAACAATCATCATAGAAGACCCGTTCATCACACAAATTCTGAATATTGTAAATGAGAACCTGCAAAATCCGGAATTCAATGTGAAAAAACTGGCCGAAATGCTGAATATGAGTCAACCTACCCTTTACAGGAAAGTAAAACAACTCACTAATTTCACTATCATAGAATTAGTAAGAGGAGTCCGGTTAAAACGCTCTGCCGAATTACTGAGAAGCCGCAAATACAATGTTCAGGAGGTGGCCGAAATGGTTGGTTATAATGACATCCCCACTTTCAGAAAGCACTTTGTCGATTTCTATGGCACTACTCCCTCCACATTTAATAGTAAAGAAGATACGGAAGATAAAAAATAATCGTTAACAGCCAAATATTTTTTGAATTAAAAATCGTACCTTTGCAGCCAAATATATAGGTATAGTATGCAAGACATTAGAAACATTGCGATCATCGCCCACGTAGACCACGGAAAAACAACACTGGTGGACAAGATGATGCTGGCGGGACATTTGTTCCGCAACGACCAGACAAATGGTGAACTGGTATTGGATAATAATGACTTGGAACGCGAAAGAGGGATAACTATCCTTTCAAAGAACGTTTCAATTAACTACAAAGGAACAAAAATCAATATTATTGATACTCCGGGACACGCCGACTTCGGTGGCGAAGTAGAACGTGTACTCAATATGGCTGATGGATGTATCTTATTGGTAGATGCATTCGAAGGCCCGATGCCGCAGACACGCTTCGTATTGCAAAAGGCGTTACAGATCGGTTTGAAACCTGTAGTTGTTGTGAACAAGGTGGATAAACCCAACTGCCGTCCGGAAGAAGTATACGAAATGGTATTCGACTTGATGTTCAGCCTGAATGCTACAGAAGATCAGTTGGACTTCCCCGTTATTTATGGTTCTGCCAAAAATAATTGGATGAGTACTGACTGGAAGACCCCAACAGAAAATCTGGTTCCGTTGTTGGATGCTATTATTGAGCACATTCCAGCACCGAAACAGCTAGAGGGAACTCCTCAAATGTTAATCACCTCTTTAGACTATTCAGCATATACAGGTCGTATAGCTGTGGGACGTGTACATCGTGGTACCCTGAAAGAAGGTATGAATATTACACTGGCAAAGCGTGATGGCAGTCTGATAAAGTCTAAAATCAAAGAACTACATACTTTTGAAGGCTTAGGACGTAAAAAGACAGATGCCGTTTCATCGGGAGATATCTGTGCTGTAGTAGGTGTAGAAGGCTTCGAAATTGGTGATACCATCTGCGATTTCGAAAATCCGGAACCATTGCCCCCCATCGCCATTGACGAACCGACCATGAGCATGTTATTCACTATCAACGATTCTCCTTTCTTCGGCAAAGAAGGTAAGTTTGTGACTTCACGCCACATCCAAGATCGCTTGACCAAAGAACTAGATAAGAACCTGGCATTGCGTGTACGCAAAAGCGAACTGGAAGACGGTAAATGGATTGTATCAGGACGTGGTGTACTTCATCTTTCTGTACTGATTGAAACCATGCGCCGCGAAGGATACGAATTACAAGTAGGACAGCCTCAGGTTATTTTCAAAGAAATAGACGGAGTAAAATGCGAACCTATCGAAGAATTAACGATCAGTGTGCCCGAAGAATATTCCAGTAAAATGATCGATATGGTAACCCGCCGTAAGGGTGATTTGGTTTCTATGGAAACACAGGGTGACCGCGTAAACATTGAGTTTGATATGCCTTCGCGCGGTATTATCGGTCTTCGCACCAATGTACTGACTGCATCGGCCGGAGAAGCGATCATGGCCCACCGCTTTAAATGTTACCAACCATACAAAGGTGAGATAGAACGTCGCAGCAACGGTTCTATGATTGCTATGGAAAGCGGAACAGCTTTTGCATACGCTATTGACAAATTACAGGATCGTGGCAAATTTTTCATTTATCCGCAAGACGAAGTATATGCCGGCCAAGTGGTAGGTGAACATGTTCATGAAAACGACTTGGTGATCAATGTAACTAAATCGAAAAAGCTTACCAATATGCGCGCATCAGGTTCTGATGACAAGGCACGCATCATTCCTCCGGTAGTATTCTCGTTGGAAGAAGCATTAGAATACATTAAGGAAGATGAATATGTAGAAGTTACTCCAAAGAGTATGCGTATGCGTAAAGTGATTCTTGACGAAACAGAACGCAAGAGAGCCAACAAAAGCTAATCAATCTACATTGAATATAAAAAAATCCCGAAGGCCATATTACCTTCGGGATTTTTTATCTCTAATCTACAAACTTCACTTTACTAACCTCTCTAGGTTTAGCAGCCGGCATTTCATCGGGATAACCGAAAGCAATCGCATAAAGCAACTCATACCCTTCACTGAATCCCAACTTTTTCATATATTCCGCAGCTGCAGGTGATTTCATGAAACGCACAGGTCCTCCCAAACAACAGGAACCTATTCCCATTGACCAGGCAGACAAAATCATATTCTCACCCAACAAACCACAATCGATCTGTGACATATCATATGCAGGATCGTTAGCAATAAACACTACTGTAGGAGCATTATTGAACATATTCTTAAATCCCGGACGTTCTGCCGCTTTGGGATTTTCTTTTTTGAATATTTCAGTCAAACCATTGATAAATTCCGGATTATCTACTACACGAACCTCCCATGACTGTTTATTCATTCCATTAGGTGCATTGATTCCACATTCTACTATAGTCTGCATCTTTTCACGCTCCACAGCCTCGGGCTTATACTTCCGTATACTACGGCGACTCATAATAGTTTCTACCACAGGGTTTACCTGGCTCACGGAAACACTATCCGCAACAACTTCCTTCTGTCGGGAGCCTTGCGATGTACAGCTGCATAATACGAACATGCCTGCACCAACTAACATTAATCTAAATAATTTCATTTGCTATCATATTTGGTTTGCAACAAATCTAGGCATTTTCAAGCATAAAAAAAAGTGGTTCCTTTATAAGGAACCACTTTTTATATGTTAAATCTGTAAAATTCAAATTACAACTTCGGACCAGCAGCAACCAATTTCTTACCTGCTTCGTTACCAGTAAACTTAGCAAAGTTCTTAATGAAGCGACCAGCCAAATCTTTAGCTTTTTCATCCCACTGAGCAGCGTCAGCATAAGTATCACGAGGATCAAGGATCTTCGGATCAACACCCGGCAATTCTGTAGGAACAACGAAATCGAAGTAAGGAATAACCTTAGTAGGAGCCTTATCAATAGAACCATCCAGAATAGCATCAATGATACCACGAGTATCACGGATAGAGATACGTTTACCAGTACCGTTCCAACCAGTGTTAACCAAGTATGCTTTAGCACCAGTCTTTTCCATCTTCTTAACCAATTCTTCAGCATACTTAGTAGGATGCAATGACAAGAAAGCAGCACCGAAGCAAGCAGAGAATGTCGGAGTCGGTTCAGTGATACCACGT